>Ga0157364_1005888_pt1 | contig 12540 bp, 6 predicted proteins | sample AttsexASBM2_FD_111476 | JGI IMG/M metagenome (GOLD analysis project Ga0157364, IMG submission 111476) | Fungus gardens microbial communities from leaf cutter ant in Ribeirão Preto, State of São Paulo, Brazil - Atta sexdens ASBM2 | ecosystem: Host-associated > Fungi > Mycelium > Unclassified ...
AAGATGGGAGAAAGTAGTGGCCAGCGATGGACAATACTTTGAATCATAAATGTATAACCAGTTTTTTACAATAAAGCCTCGAATTTCGGAAAAACGGCGGAAGCAAAGTTGTACACCTAATAAATAGCGTGAAACCTGAACTGATCATCAGATACACAATGAATATATGGGACTTCGCCTGAGCCGCTCATCAGTCATGAGATAGATGAGCACGATTAATCATTAATTATTCGCATGGCTACCCAGAGCATATCAGGTAGACGTGTCCGAGCTTGATCATCAGATACCCACTGGTAGTAGCGACTCACCACCCGAGACCGTTCGTCGGACAAGAAAATAATGAACTCGGCCAATGCGTTAGACGCTTCATTTTCGTGCGGCAAAGACTAGTGGAGGATCTCATTCTTCTTATCTGAATCGTTTTTGATTTCAGAACGTGGATGATGAAGAAAATCAAGGGCAATCGTCAATTATAGATAAATTATTCTCTTGATAAATATATTGAGCATAAATATGCGTCCTCCTTTTTTGAAATCCGTCTAGCAAAAGAGAAGTTCGAAAATCGCCGCCAAGTCGATCGCGCTCTCGTCTATGCGCTATTGCGATGGACGAAAGATACAGGGTCGCGCTTGCGCGCTATTCAGTTTTCGTCGCCCTTAATTTTTCGGGCTTGCCCGAAACGGGTAGCACACAGATGATCGATGATATCGCATTTTGATATTTTCGTTTTCGAAACATATTCTATCACATCATATTATAGGCGCATGGCGAAGGAATCATGAGAGCAGCAGCCAGGGATGGCTGCACTCTACCCAAGTAAACGGCGAGAGATGACGTTTTCTCAAGGGACGTCTCCACAAGCTCCTATGACGAAGCTTGTGGAGACCTCCCTTGAGAAATTGGAACTAAGATTGGAAGCGGAGGCATCGACTGTTAGAACGCCGACACCGAGATGCGAGTTTTTTAAGCAGAACAAGATCCGGGAAAGTCCCCTAAGTAACCGAAGGAAACTCTGCGATCCAGTCAAATTCCGCGCGATAGGACAGGATATGCAGATGACACGGCTTACGCGATTCACGGAGCCCGCAGAGCCGCGATAAGGCCTCCTCGTGAAAATAGTGATTACTGTATGCCTCTGGAAGGATCACCGCCCGGTTGTGTTGTGGCAAGCGAGGAGCACGGGTGAAAGACGCAGGACGCCAAAGATCCCGGCTAGCGAGCCGAAGGTCCGAGAAGATTATCGGGACGAGACGAGCCACGAAATAAGGTCGCCGATTTCTGTCCAAGAGGCGCGTGCAATTATCGTTGTCGGATGTTGTGGATGAGAAGCATGCAAATTGCTGTGCGTCAGGTTTTTCGCGGTTGTGTCTAAACGCGCTGTTTCTTGCGACGCCTCGTTACGAGATTTTCGAGAAAATCATTTTCGTCTAAGCCTAGTCATTTTCGTTAAATCTTGTCGCATATCATATTTGTCTTGTTTGTATCGGAACTCTCTATTGTGTCTGCGTGTTCTTTATCTCTTTCCGACATTCTATAAGACGGTTCGAAACCTCCGCGGACAAGCATGAGGCCGTGTTTGTGGTAATACTGTAACTATTTTCCTATCTCGGCTATCCAAGTGCTGAGCTATTGTTCGTACGATTGTTCGGTGAGAATTGTTCTTACGTGGCATGAGCTCGTGCTGTCGAGAGTTAGCGTAATTAATACACACCGCATAGAGCGTATCAGGGCGTGCGAGATTAATATAACGCATTTCGATCGCATGCTGTTGTCGTGACCTTGTCGACGAGTACGAACGAGAGTCGGAGATTAGCAGAATATATTTGTTACTTTTTATTATTATCAATTACTGTGTGGTTTATTGTTGTCATCCTATTCGTTTCTCCAAATGATCCTCTATCCTCGATTGCGAACTGCCCCCTCTGCCATTCCGTGTCTAAGCTGTCGATTACGAGAGCCGTCGACGTTCGCAGTTCTGTAAAATATTGCGTGGAAAATATCCCTATTAATTTCGATAAAGAATGGCACGCTCACTCGTGCTAGGCGCCCAACTATCGGTTTCGAGATCTTACGTTGCCCTCAGAAGTGGCCCTGAAAGACACATTTTCTGTCATGTTTCTTTCAAGGCCAGACGAATTCTCGTTGTAAAAAAAAGAAATCCTCGAGAGAGTTACAACATATGAAAAGCAACATATTAGAAAAAGATTAAGTTAAATCGAGATTAAAATTAATCTTACGTTGGTGCTATGGGGAGGCAAATTATTTGGTTGTGCCTCACAGAAAAGGGCGGGGCCTTTTCCTTTTATACACAGTAAACACATATGCAATGAATGTTATGATTTCTTACTCAACAATATAACTGCAACATGCTTTATATGCAATAATTATATCGTTGAGTGAGAAGTTATAACATTAATATTAGATATATTACAGTTGCTTTGGCTGAGTAATTTTTTTATAATTTAAATTAAATTAATTTGTTAATTATAATTTTTAATTTTAATTATAATTAACAAATTAATTATATATATTATTATATAAATATCCATGTTTTATATATATTATATTGTACAATGGTGTTAACACAACGTATACAACTTTGCAATAGTTAACAAAACATTAATTCTTAAAGATTACTGAATAAGCAGATAAAATTGACGAATTAAACAACTTTAGAGTTCTTTATGAAATATCTTAAAAATATTCCTTAAAGAACTTTTAAAGATATCCTAAAGTTATCTGATATGTCGATTTTAGACATTTTGCTCAATGGACAACTAAAAAAATTGCAAAAATTACAATAAAACGATACATAACTATTGAACTCAGTTTAATACTTGCAAACAAGCATTGTGTCAATAATTTTTTACACCCTATAATATTTATATATGTAATATAAAACACATCCGCCTATAAATGTACATATATACATATAATACACAATATAAATTAATAACATTATATATTATGCATATATTATGTATATTCACTCAATTATATTGAATAAATGCTTTTAATTGAAATTAATAATTAATACTTTTTCTTAATATGTAACCTAAATGTCTAATCTAACCTAATCTAATTCTAACCTGAAAATGGGGAGAAAAAGGGAAGGAAGCCGGTATGAAAATGCATTTCTGTGCTCATACTGTATCAGTACTATGAGAGTACAGCGGATGATAATCATATATTGCATGCACAGTAGCACTACAGTAACTGTACTGTGTACCAATGCAGAACAAAATACTTCCACGGTATTGGTACGGTGAGAGTATGATGATGCAGGGCATCATCACATGCAGTGACGCTACAGTAGTCATACTGTGTACCAATACTGTACCTTTTAGATACGCACGTACCTGACAGATATCGGCATATAGTGCGCGGTACGCTCACCGTATTTTGCTATCTGGATGGCTAAAGCTAAACCCGGTTACTTCAACCCAGACAGCAAAATACAGTATTGATATGGTGAGTATGAGTACGGCGTACTATGTATGCCGGTACCTGTCGTATATGCGTACTTAAAGCTTATAGTACCGGTACACCGTACTTTTGGTATGCCATACCGATAATGTACACCTTAGGTACGCATGTTACTAAAATTAATTAATTTTATAATTTTATTACTAAAATGAGTATTATTATTGATTAATAATTATTCCAGAATACACATCATAAAATTATGATAAAAAAAACATTGTTTTCCCTGAATTCGGGAACTATAATTTCATAGTATTTCGAAGCCATAGTATTTCGTCACCCATCTGGTTGCATATCGTCATCCATTATCCTTGATTTCTGAAATCATCTGGAAACCGCTGCATTTCAATGATCCACGAACACCTATATAATCATAGGTGTATAGCTATGATATATCTGTTCAATATATGGTGCTGATAGAAATTTGTGTAGTTCAACTGAACATCCAGTCAGTTACTGTCTAATATTTAATGTTAATGTTATAACGACTATTTTCAGATTAGGAAAGCATACGCTCTTTCGCGGTACAAGTTATCATGTATATCATCTTTGACTAAAGGTCGATCCTGTCGATAATGATACGCCATATTAATACGATACGGGTTATGTACCATGATATATCTAAACAGTATGCAGGTACAGTGTTGATATGCTGTATTATAATAGCATGTATACTTTGTATACTGCTACGTACTGTTATGCTGTACACCGCCACCTCGTGGTATTACAGAATCAGTATGGTAGCGATATTTTATGCGAATATCATAGGATATCGTACACTTGATTATCTGGGAAATATGGATAAAAATACATTTAGTTCAATATGTTTTCGCGTAAAAATAATATATGATCAGCGAACGCTGCGATTTGCACGGTAGCGTCTCAATCAGTCATCAGTTCAAAATAACAGGTAAAAGTTGCGTTTCGTTTTACATGATGTATATAATGCATCATTTATCCTTGTTTAATTTATTCAGTGAATAACAAGGATAAAGACGCATCATGCGCATCATGCATGAAACACAGTCAAAATCGGTTTAAATATCTCGGTATAAATAAATAAACAGATAATTATTGAATTTAGCCTCCTCATTTCCGATGTTGATAAAATTAGGCTTATTCGATGTGTTTTTGGACGAAATGAATGAATCTGACAAAAGAAGTGTGTCGCTTTGTCTCGTGGACCAAGATATTAATCATTAAATATATTACTCATTAAAATTGATAACTATTAATCATTAAAATTGATAACTATTCAGTCTAGGAAATCTGTCACATCGATGGCCCCAGCAAACGAGAATGGATTGAAATGAATTAAAATAGATTCAGTTTCCAAAAATATGGATTCATAAATTCATATTATATTCATATATAATATATGAATTTCATATTATAAAATGAATCCTTTTCAATCCTGAATGCATTTTTATTCATTTATAGGAATTGCATAGAGCATATCTCTATGCCTCTCTAAAAATAATATTAGCATTTTCTGTGCATCGTAAATATTAATTCAAATTTGTGAAAGTACAGTTTTTTAAATTCAGTTAAATTCAAAAATAATATCAGCAATTTCTGTACAACGTGAATTCTCAATTCAATATTCTGAATATGAAATGCAGTTTTTCAATGTAATTGAATAAAAAATATTTTTATTTAAAAATGGAACATAAATGCTACTTAAATTATTCAAAATTATAAGTAGGAAATTTTTCATTTTAATCCAACTAAGTTCAAAAAAGTTGTAACGTAAAAATAATTGAGATATGTTCTTTTGTTTCTCTCTGATTAGAAGTAAAATGTATAATCGATGTGAACACTTGCAAATCAAACACAGCTCGAATATTAGGCTAATCACAGCGCGCCAAGCGAGATTAGATTATCCGGCATTTACTCAATGTTGTCTCATAGTAATGTAAATTATTTATATTTTATTATATCTGTTAAATCTGTATTATATCTGATATTTTTATTATATCTATATAATTTCGTGGTTCAGCTGGTTGTAATTGAAGTAGAGAATGCATAACACATTTACCAATTGAAAAAATGGTGTAATGGATAACGTAGAAGACTCCAAAGGTTCGAATCCCATTCAAGTGCATTTTTAATACTAATTTGAAGTAGTTAATTTCAGGTATAATTATTATTAATGTTTTAGAAATAAAATTTATAACCCTTAAAAATGAATGTTTTTTTTTTCGAATATTAAATTAGTGTCAGCTCGGATCCACTCCATTTCAATCCATTTTAATCCATTTTCATTTGCTGAGGCATAGAGAAACACATAAGTGAGCTAGAATAAGTTTTCTTCAATTACACAAATTCTCTACTGTAAAACACATTTTTACTTCAAGAATACAAATTATTTTTTATATAATTTTATATATTTTTGTTTTTACAGCAGAGAATATGTTTTGGTTAGGTATTTGTTTATTTTGAAAACACAAATTATCTGCTTTAAAACAAATTCTCTACTTTAAAAACAAATTTTCTACCGTAAAAACAAAAATTATATAAAAAATAATTTATGTTTTTATAAATAAAAAGACGTCAAATCCAACATATATTGTCTGCCAAGGATACTTCAAATTACTTTCCTCTATTAACATTTTTGTGTATTTCTAAAAATATTCTTTCTTTCGAACTTAAGTATACATTTGTCTATTCTAAGATACCTTAACAAAAAAATGATTTAATCATTAACAGAGAGATTTAATCACTATTTTTATATAAATTGGAGATTCAGCTCTTTCAAAACAACATGGTTTTGAAAAAACCATTACTTCTTCTGAAAGAGCCAGATACTAAATTATATAACTTTTATAACATAAATCAAAAAAATGTCATTCTTTAACAAATATTTTTTTTAGAAAATTAATAAATATGTGAAAAATAGAAAATAGAATATTTCTAATTAAAAACACAAAAAAAATTTCCCTTATTGTCACATGAAGTATGAGCCCAATTAGAATATCTTGGCATCATCAATTTGCATTGATACTAATTTTCATTACTTACAGAATAATTATATTATATTATACATGATAGATGATTAAAAAGAATGAAATATGAAAGTTGAATCGGTAAAATGTTTCAGTATAACTTAACCTATAGCAACATAACCTATGAACGGAATGCTATTTTATAAAACAGAAAATCTATTTATCTACAATAAATGTGTACAGAAATGCTTTTTGAAGAAGAAGATCTGCAGATAATTTTGTATAGAAGTATGCTAACAAGATTATATTGTCAAATTTATGGACGACATAGTTTTAGTACTGCTATCAAATGAAAATATATTTAAATTTTTGGCTTTATTCAATTAGTTACAATACGCGAAATGGCTCTTTCAAAACATGTCTCTTTCGTGCCCACTTTCCCTTAAGTCATAGTTTAAGCATACACAGTTACGACAGCCCTCGAAATTTTTCGTATAATATTTCAAGGCGCATGCATCAATTATACTATCGAAAACATGGCGGTATCAGGATAATAAATGTGTTTGGAGGTTATATTTTTGTATGATTAATTCTGTGATATTACGTATTGTATAAGTAAAATATTGTTAATGAAGATTATTATTTTTAATGCGTTTTTTTTTAATACCCTATTTTGAAGTCATAATAATGAGTAAAGGTGGATTTTCCTATGTGATGTAAAAACATATCTGGACGAAATGCAGGAAAAGTTTTTTCGTTTTCAAAAGATCCAGAAATGTAAGTATTATAAAAATTTTCTCTATAAATATGCAAATTAATATATATATATATAGTACAAAGTTTATATAATGATACTGAAATTACACAATTATATTTTTGCATAGGTTTAAATTATGGCTTAAATCTTGTAATCGTATGATTGATAGAACAATTGAAAAATTTTATAAAAATTATCGAATTTATAGTGCTCATTTTAATGAAAACATGTATCTTGAAAACTAGATTTCTTCCTAGCTATACCAAATGCAACGTCAAATTTTATGACAAATTCAACTTATGACATTTATGTTATTTCAAGAGGTATATTCTGCTTTATATTTTACTTAATTGAAGCTGACTTCTCATGTGCAGCATGTGCTGTGACAGCAAAATGCTATCATTGGTTAAAAGTTTTTTGTGAGCTGATGCATATCCAATTAGTTCTTGAAAAAATGAATCAGATATTTATGTTGCGTATGAAAAATTAGCTTCAGAGATACTAATAAATATTTTCATCACAGAGAATATAGAATTTAGACAAAAATCTTATCAGGAGGAATTAGAAATCAAAACAAACGAATCATTACATAAACAAATAGATCTAAATGAAAGCAGTAATTCTAGTAAGTTTAAACTAGCATAGATATAGACAATAATTAAAAATAGATTAATGATTATCAAAAATATCTTATTAATAAATTATTAAATATCATTCTTAATGAACACACAATTAACAGAGTTAATTATAGATGTATTTATTATACGTGTAATAATTATTAGTATTTGTAGCTGATGGGGATGCTAATAGTGATGAGCGTAATATTTCAAGAAAAGAAATTGCCTCTTCAAAACTATTCAATAAACAAATTCAGACGTCTCAGAATTTGTCTCATGATTCTCCAAGAAAGAATCGATTAAAATCAAGAATTGTCTCATTGCAGCGGGAAAATAGAAAATTGAAACAATAACTGAAAAATGTTCTTACAAAATCAAATCTTACAAAATCAAACAGAGAAAATTTAAAATATTACTGTCAGCTAACATAAATTTTTATCTCCTTTTGCAACAACTTTTGTGAAAGAACAAGCGAAACTAAGCCAACAATTAATAAAAGGCAAGAAATATTCTATGCAATTCAAACAATTTTGTCTCAGTATATATTTTATTAGTCCTAAAAGTTACAAAGTATTGCGTAATGAATTAATATTATTACCAAGTACTTATATTACCAAGTACTCCAAGAACTCTTCAGCGATCAATTAAAACGTTACAAATATCAGGACTTAATGATATCATTTTTGATATGATAAAGCAAAGAATTATCAATTTTACGTTACTAGACAAATTGTGTGTAATTTGTATTGACGAAATGTCGTTAAAAGCAAATTTTTATTATAATATTAGTCGAGATGAGATTATAGAATCAAGATCTTGGACATGAAAAGAAATTCCTCCCAGCATGTAATGCGGCCGTAATTATGATAAGAGGATTCTGTAAATCTTGGAAACAATTAGTTGCTTATTATCTATTGAATTCAACTTTTAATGAAGTAGATATACAAAATGTTGTACAAGAAGTATATAATCAGGAAACTACAGAATATCGGATTAAAAAATTGTCGTACTTGTTACAGATATGAGCAAAAATTATCAAAATATGATTAAGCGCCAACTGTAGAAATCTCATATTTTGAAATTAATGGCGAACGTATTCATTATTTAGCCGACCCATCACATTTTATTAAAGCTACAAGAAACAATTTGTATTAATGATATTAAATACAATAGTGACCCAATTTCTTGGAATCATATTGTAACTCTTTATAATTATGATAAAGATCAATCAAATCAATTAGCTTATAAAATAAAAATATTTATGTTCAACCATCGGAATTTGATCGAATGAAAGTAAAATATGTTGTTCATGTCTTAAGCGCTACAGTGGCAGCTGCCTTGAAAACATTACACGTTATAAATATTTTACCAGCAGTTGCATTAACGACAATAGAATTTATTGAAAAATTCGATTTGTTTGATATCTTTAACTCATCCACAGTAATAGATAAGAAAAATTATAGACAAGTTTTTATTGAAGCAAAGCAATTACAATTTTTACAGGAAATGTTCGATTATTTGTCAGGCTTAAAAGTTTTTTCAAAAAAAGGAAAAAATATACAAATGTTGCGTATCACTATTAAAGTTTTTCAGTTTTTTGGAAATTAAACATAAACTCTCTACAATCCCTGTGGATTTATATGCAAACTAAATATTAAATTCTTTTTCGCTCACAAGGCTGTTGAATCAAGATTCACTAGAGAATTATTTTGAAAAAATGCGAACATAAAACGGCGTGGCGTATACTTACACCATCATAATTTTATTTCAGTTTTAGAAAATTATTTTCTACATTATATTTGACGACGGAAAATACCAATAAGCCAATATTCTGGAAACTATGCCGAAAATCGCAACTTAATGCTTATGAATGTTGCTAATTATAAAGCATATATATTCAAAATGTATAACATTGTTGATGTGAATCAACAAGATAAAGGAAAATTTTAATGATCATGATTATCGAAACATAAGTCTATTGGAACAAAATGCTTTTCAATACGTTTGTGGATATTTAATGCGAAAGTGCATTATAAAACATTCCTGTGATTTGCCTCAAGTATGCGAGAGAATATGTAGACTTAAATAATAATTCATATTATTGTTTCTTTCGAGCTTATGAATCTACAGAAAATAATTTATTTGGTAGATTGTTAATGCCGACTGATGATTTCGTTACATATATACAAGTTTTAGAAAACAATTTTTTTTAAATATAAAAACCTTAATGTTACAAAAAGATTATTGTAACTAATCTCATTGAAATTTTTTCTCACATTTATACATCCATGTCCTAATTTTCCAAAGGAATATTTGATAAGGCTTTTGCTCGAGTTCGACTTTTTTTTACTTTAAGAAACATTAACAGTACATTTAAGACTCAATGAGAATAGAAAAAAAATAATTTTGAAACATTGATTCCTATTTTATATTTACAAGAAATAATTATTTATTTCTGGAAAATTTTTAATTTGCTACGCGTTAACAAGCTGCATATTGAAGAGTTTACTTATACTTCGAAAATTAGTTCAATTTCCTATGTAATATATAATTTTACGTTTTGTTATGTTTTATGCTATTTTTTCTTTATAAATATGAGGGAGTAATATATGTGACAGAACTTTTATGTTAAAAATGTTATTATTTTTTATATAAAATACTATATATCAATGTTTTATTCCATAAAACAATAATTAAAATGTGCATACTAAGACATGATATTTCAAATTATAAGCCTGAAATAAATGCATAAATATAAAAATATGAATGAAATGCATAAAATTAATTATAAAGCTACTATTTATAATCTGATTTATGGTCTGATATAAAAATTTATTCTAAGATGATAGTGAATGAGACATATCGTCAACACAAGAACATTTATAGTTACATTACATCTATGTTATAATTTCTTACTGAATAATGTGAATACCATCACAGATTAACTTAGAACGATTTTGATGTTAGATCCGGCTGTAAATATCAATCTTAGTATATTTAATTTTATTTTTTCCCTTTCCTTGCAGTAGAATAAACACGATAATGACGACTTGGTTCATCAGTGCCATCAAGAACCAGATGAAAACAATCAAGCATTTAACGAATGAGTTCGGGGATCCGCTATTAGTGCTATTCGTATTATTCAGTTTTTTTATTGTTCAAACGTAAAACGAAGATAGGGACAACACAAGTAGCATTAATAGCATCTCCCGGCCGCAGCCAACAACTTCAGATCTGGGTAATTTTGTCAAGGAGAATATATAATATTCCATTTTTATTAGAATTTTTATTCCTACATATATTTTGTTTTAATTTTTTTGTAAATTACATTATTAATATTTCATAATAATGATCAATAATTGTATATTTTTTTATATTTTACAACTTTATACTTTATTGTAAAAATTAAATAAATACTTTTTACACTTTGTCCATCGCACAATTGTCAACTAATTATTGAAAATTTTTTTAATTTAAATTTTTTAATTTTTTTTATTTAAAATAACAAATAAATATGTGTTTTATTCGTTCAAAATACAATAAAATTCGCAATGTATGTTTATTATTATCTAATCTTATTTTATAATTTAACTTTTTTCAACTTTTTCTGTGGCTCCTTATATCACCTATTTCATTAATTATAATTGTATGATGATATATGATGTATTATAAGTAGCTAGAAATATTTAAATCATTTTTTTATTATACATCTTTGAATTACACGTCTTTATACTATCCAAAATATGGCGGAGAATCACATGACTGGGTAACATCAAAGGTTTGACTTTATTATCATAACTATGTATGATTAAATTGTGTCTAAGTCGAGAATCGAATTCGGATTTCACCATGCTAGCATCATCAAAGACTAGCGTTCTCACAGATAAAAATACTTTTCATAGTAAGTTCTTTACAAATTTTAATTTAGTTTGGGAAAGATTATTAGTACTTCAGATTGTTGCGAGTTCGAACATAATCGGTGTGTAATCAAATTTCTGAGATATGTATTGTGACCGTGCTCGCGAGTGACAGCACAACTTCGCCGCGTGCTCTATGACTTTTTCTTACTGATGTGAATCTGGCGCTCAACTTTATCAAAAATAAAAATTAATACCGCAGGCCGTTTATACTTGGTTTATACTTGTTTGTACCGATCATTATTTCGTTTGTACCTCAAACAGACCGATGTGAACCTGGCGCTCAACTTTATCAAAAATAAAAATGAATACTGCAGGCTGTTTGTACTTCGTTTGTACTTGTTTGTACCGATCATTATTTCGTTTGTACCTCAAACAGTTAAACAAAAAGTGAAAAATAAAAAATGGCCAGCGCGCAACTTTAAAATTTTTTAATTTCATGCCATTCAAAAGAGAATCGTTTGTACCCGTTTGTACCTCTCTTACTTTCGTTTGTACCTCAAAAGATTCGGACATACAGCGATTTCAAAATTTCATAAATGCGTCAAGAGGGTAAGTCGGTCATTTTTAAAGATATCGAAATGGGACCAATGGCATTCGAAAGAGAATCGTTTGTACCTCTATTACAGCGCGTTTTAGTTTTTGCGCAACCCCTATATAGTATCTCTGAATCCCTTTGAGGTACAAACGAAAATAAAAGAGGTACAAACGGGTACAAACGATTCTCTTTCGAATGGCATAAATGAAATTAAAAAATTTTAAAGTTGCGCGCTGGCCATTTTTTATTTTTCACTTTTTGTTTAACTGTTTGAGGTACAAAC
>Ga0157364_1005889_pt1 | contig 12540 bp, 5 predicted proteins | sample AttsexASBM2_FD_111476 | JGI IMG/M metagenome (GOLD analysis project Ga0157364, IMG submission 111476) | Fungus gardens microbial communities from leaf cutter ant in Ribeirão Preto, State of São Paulo, Brazil - Atta sexdens ASBM2 | ecosystem: Host-associated > Fungi > Mycelium > Unclassified ...
GTTATTATTTTATTTTTTATTCACACATTTTCTAACGCTTAAAATAATCAATATATAATGAAATGGATATTGTCACACATTTTTCTCACATACTGATTATTAACATATGTGTGTGCGTGCGTGCATATATGTGTGTGTGCGCGTGTGCGTGCGTGCGTGCGTGTGTGTGTGTGCGTGCGTGCGTGTGTGTGTGTGTGTGTGTGTGTGTGTGTGTGTGTGTGTGTGGTGTGTGTGTGTGTGTGTGGTACATATATATGTATATGCTGCTACAATCGCTTCACTATTTCCTCGAAAACTTCTACGATCGTACCGCCCTTTATTGGATGCCACTCGCGAAATTATCGCGCGAATCTGCATTTACACGCTGGTACCGTCTGCGGTTCCATTCGCAAACTCCATCGTCACGAACGATCTCCGCGTTAAATTCCGCAAATGTCGACTGCTTCCCGCTATGTTGAACCGCGTATCGTGTGTAAACGAAACGACGTCGCTTTCGCGGACGAATTTGTGCCATTGATACATCCATTCCCACTCCAATCCCGAACCAATCCCGGCTGATCGACTCGTTAATTACTCTCAATCCCTTTAAATTGATCACTGTTGTGGTGGCGATGCCATTACGGCTCATCAATCGATCTTCAATATGCGACCGCTTACACTTCTTTTGTTCTTCTATAATTTACGTGTGGCTTGAACCTCTTTTATTTACTTCTCACATTGCATCTTTCTGCGACATCTTTATTTAATATTTCATTTTTTATCTGTTTATATTGATTATTGTCGATTATAACATTAATATAATTTTACTTTATTTACTTGATTTTTATGTCATTATCGATTGATTCGTTAATCTTATTTTATGTCGTGCGGTTTTTCTATTTTAATTGATAGCCCTGTTGTCAGGCACCCTGAAGACCTATCAACGTGCGGCTTGCGACGAGGAAACAATGACGTTAAAATGTCCGCCTGGTACTACCATCCTTGTCGAACACGCTCAATATGGAAGAACGGGAATGCACGGTATCAGCAAATGCAACTCGTCCGTTCCTCTGATGATCGCGGGGAACAAACCAACGAATCACACATGCATCTGGCCGCAATCAGTGCAGGTATGTGTCAATGAAATTTTCCTATTTTGAACAGGTAAATACCGATTGAGCAAAGCGGCAGCATATGTGGTTTTTCAAGTTTATTGTTGTTGTGTGGATATTGATTGATTTAATTTACTTAGAAACTAATTGACGTAAAAATCAAAAACAATATTTTATGAATTAAAGTTTATTAGAAAGTTAAACATTTTTTGGAAATATTATTTTGGAATTATTATTACTACCAAACGATTAATTTTTCTTTCTCATCAAAAATCTTTTTTTTTGTTTCTTAAAAATAATAAATAAAAATAATAATTAAAATCTTTTGATGCTGATGCTTTGGTAATAGCACAGTATGGCATACTAATAAGATATTGTAGACTTTTCTTTTAAAATAATAATTAGAAATTTTATATATTAGTAGTAATATTGAATTTTATCATATATAAGTTGATATTAAATTATGCCAAGGTTGAAGTGTGACGAATGCTTTTAATGCGATATTCTTTTTAGCATAAATTAAAAGGCTGATCACATAGGTATTTCTAGTGTAATGGCATAGCGCACGAACTTCACAAATTTGCTAAACTTGGTAAGACATGATTCCATTTTCTTGTGAAAGTTTAATATTTGGACGTACTTTAAATTCCGATTATCTTCCGATTCTGCTTCTTCAGCTCCCGAAAGAAAGTTGGCGAGTACAAACTCCGTTCAATCTGAGCAGCCTAAATTCGTGAGTTCTGAAGAATTCGAACGTCGATCAAATGTAGGATGTGTCATCTCCGTTTCATAATATCTATGATATCACATTTCGTAATATCACGATTGCTTGATCTAACTTGATACATAAAAAAGAACGGTTTTCTGAAGTATTTAAATATTTAGTTAAATACAGATCTGAAAATAATTTTGTTAGAATCAGTAAAATAATTATGTAGGACTTTTAAACTGATTGTTTGGGTGTTAAAATTTTTTGTAACATTGCCCATCATACTTGAATTTCCTAAAATCTACATTATTTTAATGGACAACAAAATTATTTTCAGATCTGTACCTATTAAAATTTTTAGACTTCCAAATTGTTCTTTTGTGTACCTGATTCTGAGAGAAATTCTGAGAGATTTTACGCCGTCGTTCACGCTTGCTCCATTTCTGACAACACTTTCATTTCTCCACTTCGAAACTTCATTCAATGGTTTACATTTATTAGCTTTTCGTGAACTCCTCAATTCTAATCTGGAACAGGATGTGGATGATATATTCATTCCACTTTCATCTTCTTCTAGTTCTATCCCGTGTGTGTGTGAGTACCGAACTGGAAAGAATCGTAAAGTGAACCTCACCCCTTTTAGGGTTAACCTTCAAGCATCATAAACCTTGCTGAAATGCATGAACTCGTGCTTGAATCAGAGAGAGCTGTTATTCTTGTCTATTGGATGATTTTACACATACACAAGGTCGAGATTGTTACAATACTCACAATTCTTTTTATCATGATCATTTTTGTCAGTTTTTTCATTTACACGAAAAAAAAAAGATAGATTAAAGAATATATCTCTATATTAGAATATATCTCTATATTAATATCAAATTGTGGAAAGAACAATTTTGTTAAAATATCTAAAAATTTAATTAAATACAAATCTGGAAATAATTTTTTTGAGTCATTAAAATAATTTTGTAGAAATTTTAAGCGTAATATGAGCCATGTTATTATAGAAAAAATTTAATATTTTAACAATCAATTTGAGTGCCAATCATAATTATTTTGATGGTATAATAAATGATACTAACAAAATTATTTTTAGATCTGTATAACTAAAATTTTAGTTATTTCAATAAAACTGTTCCTTCACTGTGTGAATATTTAAACATAAAAAATTATAACATTCCGAATTCTCGCCTTTGACTTTATTTTTCGTTCCTTGTGATTTTTCGAAATTGTCGAGTGAGTTCGACTTTAAACAAGCTAAAGGAAGAAGCTTCGTCAAAGGCGACGCAGATGTACTCAGATGTAACTGTAAATATCATCAAAGGAGCTTTCGCAAAGTTTTCGCGAGAATGGTAATCGAGCAAGTCAAGAAGTTGAGAGAAAAGCATCAGTGTGTACGATTTATTCTCTCAACAGGAATGCAACAGCGGAAAGAAACTCCGCGAGAAAATTCCGCGGAGAATGCACTCACACGAAAACTTGTTTTCTTTGAACTTAATTCACTGGCAATTATGGATCTCGCGCGGGAGCGGGTAAAGGGATATCCCGCACTGGTCTAAAATCTTAGTTGGCGAAATAATGGTAACTGACCTGAAAACGGCACCTCAGTGTTTCGTGAAGCATGCAACTGACAAATTCGTTTGAGGTCGCGCGGGCTAAAGAGAAGAGGCAGAAAATGGCTCGATGATATAACGAGATTGTGATGAAATGATGATGAATATAAAGGTTTTCTTAGAATATACGTTTTTAGTTTCCTTTTTTCGATATTAAATTATTTATTTGTGAAAGTTACGATTTAAATGTATAAAAGCGGAAATCAAATACAAGATTAGCAATAATCTTTTACGTTATAAATTTTTTACGGTACTATCTTGTTTGTCTTAACTGAAACTTGCTCTTTATAATGAAACTTGGTATTAAAGACATATACGCGAAAAAAACTGCATTGCTGAAATCTAAAAATTTAACTAGATACATATCTGAAAATATTTTGTTGTGCCCTTAAAAAGAACTAAGTAGAACTCTCAAGCATGATTAATGTTGCAAAAAGTTTTGACATTCTAGCAGCCAGCTTGAGTTTTATATAATTACTTTGATAGTCAAATGAAATTATTTTTAGATTTGTATCTAGCTAAATTTTAGGTATTTTAACTGAGATTGTTCTTTCCGTGTATAATAAAACAAGTTTTAGATTTATGTTAACGTCACTGAACAATGCGGTCTTCTGAAAAATCAAGTGTCTCTTGGTAATTCAAAATGGTCTTCGGTTCTATTCTCTCGAAAAAAGCGGTGTTATTCGCACGATATTGCAATATAATAACTTACCTTTGGTATACAATAAAAATCTTCGCCGGTATCCATCCGGTTTGTGGTTTTCGCGAGAGTCCGCGTATCGATTTCATATTTCATATTCCACCGACCGAAGAAGGAACCATTGTACGTATGATCCCACCAGAATGCGAAAATGGAGTAACTCTTTTATTTTGTCGACGATCTTATCCTCTTCTGCAGATCTTGCTTTTCACAAGATTTACGCTTTCTCTTGCACATTGCGCGATATTTTTTAGTCACTGGATATACGATTCGCTCGACGACGCTTACTTTCCTTAACATATAAATTTTATAAAATGCTAAAATTTGTCGTCTTCCTTATGCGTACAAATATACGTGTGATATATGACCAGAATTGTGCTAAGAAATAAAGTCTTTGTTAATCCTTTTACAAAAGATCGAACCATAAAACAGTGATAGATATAATTTTACGACGTATACGTATACGTATAATCCGCCTTACCTCAATGACTATCCGTAATGTTTTCTATAATGTTTCGGGAATTTATAGCGCTTTTGGATCTTTTCTACAGGCAGATTGTAACGTATATTACAGAGGAAACCAATGATGGTCGATAGTTCAACGGGCCAAACACTGTGGAAAAATTTTCTTCCTGAACGATTTATTTGGTCTCTCAACAAAAGGTCATTGACTCATAAAACAAGTCCATAGTGAAGTGCTTATAATCTATTTACTATGTTCTCATATTGGATCAACCTCCGATTATAGTTAACTCTGAACAATTTATGGAGTTTTAAAATTTATATTGCTTTTGATTCTAGAAAGTTGTAAAATTTAAATATATTCATAGATCAAACATAAAATTCAATAAATAAAAATTCAAACGATTGCGAATCGTGAAAACTATGTACGCATATATAAAATAAATAATACATCTATTGACACAAAATCTATTGATGTATTATTTCGTTAATAGAACGCTCTTTAAATGTCATAAAGAGGAAATCAATAATAATAAGTTTTTCTATATAATAGAAAAAGTAATTAAAGTATATTCTCAAATTGTGACTTTTTCTTTGTATCGTCTTTTCTATTTCATTTAAAATGTTGAATGTAAAAAAATGAGAATATTTCATAATACAACTTCTTGTTAGTGTAGTCTATATTCTGATATATAACTTAAATAAAAGAATTGATAATATGATTGGTTCGAGATCATTCGCGAGAAGACGATCGTTCGAGCTATTGGCTTCCAATACACGAGAAATTTCTAGTCACCCTGATGATGCTCTGTTTTCACGACAGAAGCATTTCCGGTATGACTTGAACGAATCAGCGCGGAGAGGCGGGTACTTTTCTCGGGTGCAAGTTACATGGGAATTTTCGACTGGAAAGCCGTATTCCTGAATGAAGGCGTATTCCCTGTAGAACCATAAGGAGAGTTCGACTCGAAAGTGGCTCCGTGCCTCGCCAAGCGATTCGAATCTCGCGAAAGGGCTTTTCCGCGCGAGTGCTTACCCTCTGCGCAACTTCTCAGCGACATACGTCGCTGCTTCCATAAAGAGGTAGGAATTTAAAGTCGTGGCTTGCCGGAATAAAAGCGACGGGTGCGCTCGTGTGCATCGTACGCGTTCCTCGCGTGGAACGTATGTAAATCACGAACTGAAAGAAAGATTGAGACTGAAGTGGATGTACAAATATCGATAACGAGGATTTACGGAAATATTTACGTATAAACGAGCAGATATTATAAAACGAGTTAACTTAAACGAATTTATAATTGAATAAGAGATAGATCGAGATTGGTTGAGGGATTAAGGGAACTAGAACCATACAGCGTCGTTTTACAGCTTTGTTAGGAGATCGAGCGTCTGTGTATCTATAAAAGATTGAGATCCGATATGCTGATCCTTCAGTTTATAGCTTGATTTTATCGTCCGAGGATTTACGTTGATGACACTTTGTATATTTAGTTCACTTTACTTTGAGCCGAAGCTCTTATTCTTGTCGCGCATCAACATATAAGTAATATCCAAGATGCGCGAATAACGAGCGAGAGTATCTCCTGAAATATATTGAGGGCTTCGTATATTACTAATCGTGTTGCTTTAAGGTAAATTGAAATAGCTCAACTAATATCAAAGCGGTGGTCCTACTTGTGCTGAGATTGGTTTGTTAGTTTACGATATCGGGTCGTGATACAACAGCAAGAGAAACGTAGCGGTTTAAGGGAATTACGCGTCCTGACTTCGGCCCCTGGGGCGAAGTCGCTCGATGGAACGGTAAACGTTTACTTATAGTGACGGACGACATGGAAACGGTCAGAATGTATCGACGCACGCGGAAAATCGATTTCTCCCATGGGAACCTTCGCCATATATACGTGAAATGCAGGAGAATGGCCCAAGACGGAAACTCCGAGAGCCGATAATTAGATGGATATCGTATATACGCGAAAATACATACGCGATCGAGTCGCATACGAGAATCTCAACGTGAATGTGTCGATAGCAGCTTGAAACTTGGGAACGTAATTTCCACATTTCCCACGCTAGGTCTTCTGTTTTCCTTCACTTTCCCACGAGATATTATGACTATTACAATGAACATTTTTTTACATTTTTCTACATTTTTATGAGTAAGTTCATCGATTTTTAATTATTACATATGTGACACGAGGTGCAGGGTGAATTTAATCAGGAATAAAAAATATATTGAAATGCAGTAGAAATATCTTTTATTAACATAAATTTGAAATTAAAAACGTGAAAAGAAATAATCATTTCGCTAAGATTTCTTAAAATTAAAATCTCCGCAAAGTCAATTTGCGATTTATATTCTTATATGACATGGACTGTTATTGACATTACGCGTTGTCCCGATTAAAATTACTTAGTTCATTAAAATGCTTCTCATATAACGCGATTAAATTGCATTTAACGTAATCAAGGCAATGTAACTCGAGCCTTTGCATGTAATTAGCCGATTGAAAATGGAATCCTTGGAATTCTCAGCGATGTGCGGATATCACCAGGCGTTATCGGATAACCAATGACTCCTCAGGAACGTGAAACTCGAAAGGATGATTTCCTGTGATGATGTTACTCGCTTCCGACAGCTAATACTTTTATACTATTCAAGTGGAAATTTTCTTAATTAAAAAATCGTATATCTTTTTTCGCTTTACGCGCTCACCATTTTATCTCTTCCGTTCTATCTTCCGCGGAATCCAATCGTTGCAGTTCTGGATAACGTTGAAAACGCATTTCCGTGAAAGTTGGAACATGGTTTTTACTTCACTTTTTGCCAAAGGTTATAACCGCTTGTTACAACTTTAACTCTTATCTTACATAATCTTTTTTGATATTTTTTGTTCATTTATGAATGTTTTGCGATTTATCCTTTATAATATAATGTTTATGAAATGAGTTAAAAATTTAATAATTAGATAAAGATTCTTAATATTGTAAAAATTTAATCTTAAAAATTTAAATCATAATAAATGATATTGGAGCGATACCTGAATAACACACCTAAGTAGAAAAATAGCTTATTCACTCTGAGCTACATTAGTGTTTAATAATATTTCGGTATGAATTTATATCATCAATTCGGTAAATTACATACCGAATTTAATTTTTAATTTTGAAATGCAATCTTAAACTGAAACTGAGATGCGATAGTAATATCTCATATTAAATCAACAGGCAATTTAAGAACATTGATGCTAATTAGTATCGTTATTCTTAAATTATTGTAAAGGATTTATTGCGAGAAATGTCATCTCAAAATTTAAATCTGGATTTCTCATTCCATAACGGGCATCTTTATTATATCAATTCGATCACTGTGGCATATGGTAATATTTAAAAATTTAAACGTTTTTATTTATATCTTTATGAACAGCTCATCGCTCATTTTATCGATTTATTCTTGCAAATATTGGCACATGGCATACGATTTTGTTATGCAGGTCGACCTCAACGATATTAGTTTTACTTTGTCCGACAGCTTTTCATGAAAAAAAGCAAAAATAATCTCATTTCATAGTCAAACTCGTCGGTGAAAACGTTTGGCTGCAAAATTATGTCTTTATTTCATGCAAAAGCTAACTGGTTTAATTTGAAGTTGTCACAGTTTGTCTACCGTCTTTGATATGGTTTTGTATCCAGAATACCTTTTATATCAATTGCAATAATCGTGGCAAAAGATTTCTCTGTAATTTTAGTCTTCAAAGTAGTATCAAACTAGATTGTTCTATTGCATTGCAGTTTATTCATGTTAATTTCTATTGTATTTCCTCTTTTTTGCTTTAATGATCTGTGCATAATTGCTTAATGATTTTGAAATATATTTGCATTACTTATTTTTAAAAATTCTAAAAGATTTTAATAACTTTTATTTTTTTTACATATTTTAATTATGATTTTAACAAATAGTCCAACACAGAGAATTTGATATGAAGTGATACATATAATATTTGTTATGATATATTAGTGTCACCTTCGCGATTTATCTTTAAAAGATAATTTTCTTTATTTCACACACATTTTTTTTGCTTGTCAGTTAAATATACGTAAGATATTATTTTTGTATTATGTTAAAATTGCAATATTTCTTAACAGCGCGAATTGATGCTCAAAAAAGATGTAAAGGGATATCGTTTATAATTCTTATCGATTCTGATCGCAAAGTGAACGGATCTTCTCATTGACGCGTTAGCACTCACTGTTGCAGATGGTGGTTGGAGTCTGTCAAAAAAAGCGGCAGTGTAAGTTCAACACTGATCCGAAGACTTTCCAAGGTGATCCCTGTCCTGGATTACGGAAGTACATCGAGGTCGCCTACAAATGCCGTCCTTGTAAGTACCCTCATCCATATACATGCAGATATATTCACACGTACGTCTGCATGGATGCATGTGCAAACGTGCACGAATAGATGTGAGATCGAGCTATACCTTCGAGAGAGAGAAAAGGAATCGTTTTTCTCCGAGACATCCGATTCCTTTTTATGCGAACATCGAGCGTTAGGTCGGTTCGCCGTTCGCATAAGAACCGGTGATATCGATGAAATTCCTTGCGCAACACGCACGATAGCGGGAGGCTCGCGGAGAAATTCTCAGGTGCGACGTGATCCGGCAAATTCCAACCGATTCCGGTGGCTGCGGGAATATTTACTGCGGATAAGAACGTAATTTTGCGATTATTCTGAGATCAAAGATGAATTGAAATCGAAGTTTAGCTATAAATACTATAACTTGCTATCAGGATTTTATTTTGTTACGAGTGCCTTAATTTTATGCCGAATGGGAAGACTTAAATAAAACCATTAATTATTTATCAATTAATAGAAGTTTTTATTTTTAAAAATATTCAATTATTTGACTTTAAACTAATAATTAACATTCATATATTATTAATATAAATTGTAATTAACAAAAAATAAATTATAGTTAAACAAAAAATGAAATCCCCTTGCGGAATTTGCTGTAATACGAAGTAATATCGAATAGCTTTTATTTTTTATTTAAAAATGAAAATTATGGTTTAGGTTAATATATAATATATAAATGTTAATTATTGTAGTTTAAAGCTAATCTCCTTCGAATAAAGCTTCTATAATTAATAAATAATTATCGGCTTTACTTAACCGCTCAGGACTAAAAGTTCTCGCTTAATAGATCACAATTATATGCACGAGAAAAAAAGATGCGGAACATTTGTAATTATGATATTATTAAAAATTCGCTAATATGATGACAAATACAGAACGAAATATATGTTTGATGTTTAAATAATTTGTTGCGCGACTTAAGATTTATGTCATTAAATTAAATTATTTTCATTGAATTTACGCATTGATTTCTGCGCTAATTTCCATTGCCTCATTACTGTTTATTATTTGTTAGGTTTTATTTAATTTTTCCCATATAGGTATTCACAATTCTCTCATTCTCTCCCACATCAAAATTATTGAAAACATATTAATGGTATTTATTTTAAATAGCATGTGCGGTCTATGGTCACATGTTACAGTGACATTAAGCAAATATCAATGCATTGTGAGAAATGAGATTATCACTACTACAATATAATATTGTAATATTATTCGCATTTACTTTGTGTTCCTAATTCCCTTATTCTCCTCTACTCTCATTATTCTACATAATTAAATACAGAATTAAGAATATAAAGTATTAAAAAATAGGAATATTTAATTTTTAATGAATTAGCGATAATTTAAGTAAGTCAAAACAAGACTCTCAATATTAAAATAATAAAATTATGGGACATCAAGGTATATAGAAGTCCACGAGTAAAATTACGTAAACATTATAAAACTAAAAAGTAAGTATAACATAATAAAAAATTAACTGTTAAAATAAGACAATATTTAATCATATTATATGTTTCGGCTACAAGTTCGAGAAAGAATACAATAAAAACATATACAATAAAATATATATTGTGTGAAATGAAATGCAACCGCTAATGAAAAACGCAGAAAATATATATTTTTATTGTATTCTTTACATCTGAAGAGGGCTCAAACTTATAGGCCGAAACATGTAATGCGATTTGATTAAATATTGTCTTAGTCTATTAACAGTTAATTTTTTATTATGTTATGCTCATTTTTCAGTTTTATAATGTTTACATAACCTTACTCGTGGACTGCTATTTGCCTTGATGTCACACAATTTTATTATTTTAGCAATAATTTATTTGTTTCTTTTGAAGAACAAATTTTAATACTTTTGCTTTAGACATCAAAACTTTATACATTTTTTGTATTGCATGGAATTTTACTGCATTTACTATGCTAAACTTAGCGTGAATAACAAAACCATTTAAACAGTGATATCAGAGATCTATACATACGCATCCATGTAGAGCAATGAAGACAACCTGTTGCAGTAACAAGCTTCAAGTAATTTTTGCTACGGAGTATAGCAAATACTCCATCGCGGCGCGTTTTACATTCTGTAAGTCCGCACTGGTTCCTGCAGCTCGTGCTCAAGCCACAGTCATCTCATTGTTTACTGCGCACACGGTAAATCCAAGTGCTTTTTCGGGGCATTGCTGGCAGCGTTAAATCACTCTCCTAGAACAAAGGTATGTCAGTTTCGCACGTTGAAAAAGGTTACCAGCAGAATAAGCGCAAGAAACCTAGTTTTGTGACCAGTTTGTTTTAGTTCGATCATACGCTATAGGAATGTTGAATAACAAAGTCATAAAATGCTTTTATTTCTTTCATTTTTTTCACAGTTTCAAATATAAGACATTTGACTATAATATATAGAAAATATTAACCCTTATCTACAGCTGAAAATTACACCTATATTCTAAATATATTCTATTTGAAATACAAGAGAATCTCCGCCTTACGGCGATCGGTACAGAAAGGAATTTAAGTTTTTTTTCTTACAATTTAAAGTTGCTTTAAGTTTGAGTGATCTGTTATTGTAATTAAACATATTGTAGGTATTATTAAAATTTATTTTTTTAACTGAATGAAAAGCAATATACAATTTTTATCGATTATTTATAATCTATAGATTTGTGCTTTAAATTGTGAATATATCACGTTGCATGTTACACTTTTAAAAATATTTCGCATGCTTTTTTATGCCATTTGCACCAGAATACATCTGATAACACTGAAGTATTAAATGCATTATTTTCTACATTTTGTTTCTATGTAACCATACATGAATATTTTTAACAAGACATGATATAAAAGTTATTTCAAAAAATGTGATATTTTGCACGCCTTTTAAAATGAATATTTTTTTTATCTACAAGTATTGCTAAAAATCGTAAAATAAAATTTGTTATATTTTAAAACATGTGAATGATTGAATTTTTAAAGTAATTTGTGTGCAATATTTTTCATAACTATCAACAAGCTTTTTAATTCACAATCAAGAAAAGAAAAAATTGATTAATATATATTTAAATGTGCAGTAAAAGTAGCATTCAATAATAAATAAAATAAAGAATACTACACTTGCTCCATTTAATTATAGAGTAACTTACAAGACAATTTTTGCTTAATAAGCTTCGCAATCATCCTGCGAGATCGTTTTCATAAGAACAGTAAGCGTAAAACACTTGAACAGATACGAAAAGTTCGGGAAACGAGAGTACATATTATGGCGAGCTAGGCTGAGAAGTTTTCCTGGCGTATTTGCGCCATGTAATATAGAAGACAATGGCTTTGAATACCATCTTGGAAGTTCTTGTCCCAAGATCTTCTAGAATAATCTTTAATGTTTATAAAAAGATTGTGATCAAATGCAAGAAGTACTTCAAAATTAATTTCTTTATTAGAAGTGATCTACGCAAAAAGAAAAAGTCAAAATTAAGAGCAAACAATTTATTTTAGATTAATTGAGGTATAATATATACTTTAGTTAATTAAAAATTCTTAAAAAAACA
>Ga0157364_1005890_pt1 | contig 12540 bp, 15 predicted proteins | sample AttsexASBM2_FD_111476 | JGI IMG/M metagenome (GOLD analysis project Ga0157364, IMG submission 111476) | Fungus gardens microbial communities from leaf cutter ant in Ribeirão Preto, State of São Paulo, Brazil - Atta sexdens ASBM2 | ecosystem: Host-associated > Fungi > Mycelium > Unclassified ...
AAAAAGAAATGACGATTCTTCCTTTACGGCTCACTGATATGAAGAGGGACAAGCACGTCAATTTGCTTTACGTGCAAGATCCACAGAACAATAACGCGAAGCATGTGTAGAGCATGTGTGGATCAAGAATCTGTCCCACCTTGTGAACTCGCAACTCAGTAAAAAAGAGCGCAAGAAGTACTTTTGCGATCAGTATTTAATTATATATAATTAAAAATTATATAAAAATTTTTTATAATATTATAAAAAAAGTTTTTTGACAAAAATAATAAATTATACGTTCTTTTTTAGATGTTTACACTATTTTAGTTCGAATGTAAAACTGGAGATCCACGCAATAGACTGCGAAAAACTGAACGACTGTGCCATCAGGTTACCAAGCGAAGACAACAAGAGCTTGGTTGAGCTTCGACAATTACATCAGGAAGGAATCCCGTTTATAATCTATGCCGACTTGGAATACATCCTGGAGAAGACGGAGAGGGATATCGAAATGTCTAGCTATATGTACCGCATTATCGGATATTTAATTTAGCATATTATGTCCACTGTTCGTGCGATGAGTCGTTGTATATATATATATATAAGTTTCGTCGCGATAACGATTGCGTCGTGTGGTTCGCCGAAGAACTTAAAAACTTAGCGTATAAAATAAAAATTATCTTGTCCACTAACGTTCCCATGGCAGATTTTAGGCGAGATGATATGATAAATTTTAACAACGCTACGAACTGCCACATGTGTGAAAAACAATTTGCACCGGATGACACGCGGCTACGCGATCATTGCCACTTGATCGCGCGATACAGAGATTCCGCACATTCAATTGAATTACAGAGATTCATATTGCATTCCCATAGTTTTCCATAATTTATCGGAATACGCGCATTTTATTATTAAGGACATAGCTATCTCGTATAAAGGACGAGTAGATATACTTCCTATAACAAAAGAAAAATATATTTCCTTCACAAAACATGTCGACACTGCAAATAAGAAATAAATTTATATTTTATTGATTCTTATAAATTTCTCAGTACCAGTTTAGAAAAATTGACGTCATATCTCGATAATGATAAATTGAAAATTATACAAAATTTTTCTACCTCAGCGCGGAGGATTTCGATCTTCTCACACGCAAAAGCATATTTCCGTACGAGTACATTGATTGTGTCGAAAAGTTAGAAAAAATGAAGTTATCATCGCGTGAATTATTTTATAGCTCGCTAACAAGTGATACCGTATTCGAGAGCGATTACGCGTCAATGTGTGGCAGCGATTCTGCATTCGAACTTGGTGAATATAGCGATCTGTATTTAAAGATAGACATTTTGTTATTAGCAGACGTTTTTGAAAATTTCCGTAATAGTTGCATCACGAGTTATGGGCTCCGCGTATTGTTATACACTACTGGGTTTTACGTGGGATGCGATGTTAAATCATACACGTGTAAAATTCGAACTTCTTTCAGACATCGACATGGTCATGTTCATCGAACGGCGTATACGTGGAAGTTTGAGCCAATATTCAAACAGATACGCACGGGCTAACAATAAATACATGCAGTCATACGATCCATCGAAATCGTACCTTATGTACTTTGACGTTAACAATCTGTACGGTTGGGCAATGTGTCAACCGTTATCATACGCCGATTTTCGATGCTTCGAAAATTTTAATGTTACGATCGTCGCAATAGATTCACCTACGGGTTACGTTCTCGAAGTAGAGTATCCGCAACATCTTCACGACACTCACACAGACCAACCATTCTGTCCAACGCGCGAGAAACCACCCGACAAGCGAGAGAAGAAGCTCCTCGCTACATTGATAAGAAGCGTTATGTAATTCATTATCGTAGTCTACAACAATGTATTCGTCACGGTCTCAAAATCGCAAAAATTTACCATGTACTGTAATTCACACAATCTTCATGGCTTCGCGAATACATCGAACTCAATACGAATTTTAGAACTCCAACAACGAGTTTGAGAAAAATTTGTACAAATTAATGAATAATGTCATATTTGGTAAAACCGTGGAGAATGTGCGCAACCACATCGACATGCGACTTGTAACACGTTGGGACGGGAGATACGGTGCAGAGGCAATGATCGCGAAACCAAACTTTCATAATAGAAGTGTTTTTTCCGAGATCTTGTCGCGAGAAATGCGTAAACTCGCGAGGTGAAATTCGACAAACCGATATACGTAGGTATGTGTATCTTCGATATATCCAAGACATGTTTGTACGAATTTCACCACGAGTATATGGCACCGCTGTTTCGCGAAAATTGTAAAGTTATGTATACACTGATACGGATAGTCTCATTTACTACATCGAGTGTGACAACGTCTACGATATTATGAAACGTGATATCAACCTATTCGACACTAACGATTATGTAGTCAACAATGAGTATTGTATTCCGTTAGCTAATAAAAAAGTTCCGGGCTTAATGAAAGATGAAAACGGCACCAATCATGACCGAATTCGTCGAGCTTAGAGCACAAATGTACGCTTTGCTCGATGGGAAGAAGGATATGAAGAAGGCAAAAGGAACAACATTATAGCGAGATCGATAACATTTGATTATATGCAATGTCTAAATAATGAAATCGAAATGAAGCGCAGGCAATCGTGCATAAGGTCGAAATTGCACGAAGTATACACGATATCGGAAAATTCCTCTAAGTCCGTACGATGACAAGCGATACATTATGCCAGATTCTACAGACACACTGCCATGGGGACATTATAAAATATTACTAAATAATAAAAGAAAAGAGAAATAAATAAAATGAATCTTATTTTTGTACACTTATGTATTTGTAATAAAAACTTATTTTTGTATGTATTTTTTTAATTTAAAAAAAAAATCTCAATTACAATGTTTGCATATTGTAATAAATATATGATATATAATTTGTAGAAATACATTTATTTATAACACATTATCCTTATGTATCCATGAATTGCGAATTATTAATTTCCAGCCATTTCACATAAACGTCATTCCCCTTTTTGCGCAACACTTTTTCAACTATTATAGATATACATCGAGATTAGCGACGCGATGTAATTCGTAAAATTCTACGTACTCATAGAATCCTCTAGCGACCGATTTTTCGCGATAATCTTCCAAAAGATATGTCACGGGATTAGTTTTTTGTACTTTGATGATTCTAAATACCTCCGTGGTCCAATTTGGCGTGTAATTTTTCTCAAAGGTCGTTTTGAATTTGCTCACATGTACCGAGTCACCCACTTTGTATCGCGGAAGTGTGATAGTCTTTACGCTACTATACACCGTGTTTAAAAGTTTGTTGGCGATTGTGGAAGTCGATAGGTCGCATACCGATAGTTCGATTTTTCGTGGGTGTACTCTGACACGAGACGCGGCAATAAATCGATCCATTTGTAATTTCCATTGTGCGTAAATTGTTTCCACATATTATTTTTCAATGTACGATTGAACTGTTCGACAACCGAGCCTTCATTATGGAATACGTTGAATAACGATTTATGTTGTGTTTCTTCAAGAGTTTTTGCACGTTTGTATTATAAAATTCTTTTTCCATATCGGTTTGCAAATTTTTCGGGCATCTTCTATCGTCTCGAATTATCTTTGCTATCGCTGCAGCCATCTCGTTTCTATTCTTTGTTTTGAGTGGAATGGCCTATGTATGCTTATTCAACACATCGATAATGCTAAGAATGTAATTTTTGAATCGTATATAAGGGCGCATTTCGACTACAGCCTGCCACAGGTCATCGTATCCGTGAACTATAACATGTCTGCGTGAAAAATTTTTTCTAGCAGGAGCAGGTTCTTCTACCTGTCACCACTTTTCAAGACTTTTCTTCTCAGACATTTTTTTTGTTGTGGTATACAACAAAAAGATGTTACAAAGATCTTACGCAAACATTGTTGATCAATATTTCGACGTTGACTAAAATTACTGTGTATTTCCCGTTTCAATTTATGATAAGGCCAGCTTCACGAAGCTTCTCGATAATAGATAAGATTTCGTTATCGTGGGCATTACGACCTGCCTGATGCGAAGCCTCAAGCAATCGAAAACGATCCACAAGTTCGTTAGGATTGTCCCAATAAACATAATTGATTTTATTTTCATTTAGGGTCATGGCATGCGGTATTACTTTTTCGACTTTTTTATCTAACTTGTTTAGTTTCCTAGCGCGTGGTATGTCCATTCCAACTTGTATTTTATCTGATACCAAGGGTGCTATTATATTCTTATGTTTGTACCCTTTGCTACTCACTATTGGATTATCCGCTTTATGACTGCGCCTATGAGCATTCGTTGTCAACAATATATTTTTATATGCTAATTTATCATTCTCTGTGTAAATAGTGTCGTCGGGAATTCTTTTGAAAATTAATTCATACAATTCAGGTATAACTTTGTATTTTACTCCATCTACGATCACGAAATCACTCGTATCTGAATCGAACGGTTTATCACTGAGCATTGTGCTATCCTCGTTGAGATATACGCCATAAACGTGATCGATCTCCTTTTCTCTATCGAGAACCAAGAAGCATGTTTATGTATTTTTGTCCAAGCGATTCTAGTTGATCATGCAACTCTTCACGAACTTATTGCGTTTGCAAAGACTGTTTAACTTTCAAGCAGTTCATTGGGCGTTTCATAAACATCTTCGGCTAAGGGAGAATATAAATTCGTGAACGATAATTTACGTGATGCGGTCGATGTAGAATTAAATGAATCCGTGACAATCAGTTCTTTTGTTCGTTGCTTTTTAGACGATGGTGTTAATTGAAGCCATGCTTTATTCAGAAATCATCATCATCATTATCATTATCATCATTTTCATTATCTTCGTTATCTTTAGATTTTCGTTTCTTAATAATTTTATCCTTTGCAATATTTACTTCTTTTTTAATCAGCTGAGATTCCTTGTTAACGATGTTTTTGACAATCTGTTTCAGAGGTTCGACGATAGACTGAAAGTGTCTCTTCAGCGCTATATCTTCATTTATTTTACCGGTTTTCAAAGCGTGATACTTTTTACGAATTAAATCATTGGTTTTCGCAATCTGCTTCGCTATCCTCTCACGATCCTTTAGCTCCTTGTTGTATCCATTGTTGTACTTGAGAGGGAACGTTGCGTAGTTGACACATTGACAATGACTAATCATGTTAGGGTATCGCATATTCATTGAATCCTTTTCTGTATCGTCCATTTGTATTTGTCTACCACTACAAATTCATACTTTTGCTGCCAACAGCAGCGACAGAGTTCGCAGAAATCCTCGTAAGACATATCGGTATTTACATGATCATTGTATATATGTTTCAGACATAGAAACAATCGACGTCTGTGTGTCGACCCAAAGTATCTCTGATCGCGTCTTGCTTATCGCATGCTACGTCGTCAAAGATAAAAATGGAATTTGGAAGCGCCTCGTTCGGTGAAATGACATCGCTATTATTAGAATTGTAAAATAACCAATTTCTTCAATCGGAGCTAATAAATTTTCCAAGTATCGATATTTTGGCTGTTGCAACGATTTCGAGTACACATACACGTTCTCGAAGCGTACGCCATGTGGACTTTCCAACTTATCAGCATGTTTGTTTTACCGCAATTTGATGGACCACAGATAACACCACGTATAGAAATCGGCAACATGTTTTCATGCTTGCGCATTTCTTTTTCAGTCTGTACTTTGTTGTCGACATTAATTACTTCGATTGTTTGCGATTGTAGCACGAACCTCATATCTTCACTCCCTTCACGATACTGATATACCAGGTGTATAATCTTGAATCCGCTGTTTGCTCATAGATGGCATTAGTGAGCGTACAAAGCTATCCTGGGCACACAACATACTTTTTTTTATGTGTTTGACATCTGTCAACATTAATCAGTGCACATCATCAGCAATTTTATACAACAACATACATTTTATCTTTCGTAATCATGTCTAGTTTTTTGCTAAAAAAAAAAGCATATGCGGGAAGCTTTGCTTTTCTGTTTCAATTTGAAGAAATCGGCTGCCGAATTGCATCGAATGCTTGTGAAGGCCTATGGCGACAATGCTTTATCGGAAACAACGTGCAGAGATTGGTTTCGCCGGTTCAATGACGACAATTTTGACCTGAGTGACAAGAAGCGTGAAAATAGGCCCAAGAAGGTTGAGGACTGTCAATTGCAGGCTCTTTTGGACGAGGATGATACCCAATCGCAAAAAATGCTTGTCGAGCAATTGGGTGTTTTCTCAAGCAGCCATTTCCATGCGGCTACATTCCATGCCATGGGGAAAGTTCAAAAGATCGGAAAATGGGTGCCGCATGAATTGAACGATAGGCAGAGAGAGCGACGCCAAAACACATGCCAAATTCTGTTTGCCAGACAAAAAAGAAAGTCCTGCATCGGATTGTGACAGGCGATGAAAAGTGAATCTATTTTCAGAATCCTAAATGCAAGAAATCTTGGGTTGATCCCGCCCAACCATCAACATCTTCCTCAAGATCAAATTGCTTCGGACGGAAGACAATGCTGTGCATTTGATGGGATCAGGAGGATCTACTACGAGCTGTTAAAACCTGGTATTAATGCTCATATATCATCAACAACTCAAATTGCACCGTGCTCTGCGTGAAAAAAGGCCGTATTATCGGAAAAGACATGACAAGCTGATTTTCTTCTACAACGCACCATCGCACACGTCAACAATGGTCCAAAACTACTTGGAGCACTCAAGTAGTTTTGACGAGACTGGGAAGTACTACCCCATCCCGCTTACTCATCAGACCTGGCACCTTCTGACTATCACCTGTTTTCGTCGACGGGCCATGCGCTTGCTGAGCGGCACTTCGATTCTTACGAAGACATTCGAAAATGGCTTGATGAGTGGTTTGCCTCGAAAGATGAGGAATTTTTTTGGCGTGGTATACACAAATTGCCCGAAAGATGGGAAAAAAGTATAGTGAGGGCAAATACTTCGAATAAATTTGTTTTTGCTTCCTAGGAAAAAAAATGTGTTTTTCTGACTAAAAAACAGCGGATTTATACACTAGGTAAACTGAAAAAATTGCCGAGAACAAATCTTTTTATAGAAGCGCGTAGATCGGAACTGTTCAGTATTGAAAATGTTTCTTATTATGTCGAACAACTGTGATGTACATAGTTTAACCGCCAAAGAGTTGGAATATACCGACAATTATTTTTGTTACAAAAGTTTAAAAATTACATTGATCAACTGTGGGACAAATTACCTGAGCATATAAAAGCTGATTCAGAAGTTCAGCAACATCGTCGGTGCTTGAAACATTGTAATTTGTCTTGTCATCGATCGCATATCGATGGTCCATTTATAAAAAATTGCGAAAAATTGTGTTCATTATATATATAACAAAAAGCGATTTTTTAAATCACGCGATAAACGCACTTTCATTCGAATTACATATCCCCGGATATCAATTTTGCGGTCCAGGAACGCAGAACTTTAGAAAAGCGACTGATTAGAGACGATCGAGGCATTAATCCGTTGGACTCGGCGTATCGCGAACATGACATAGCTTATTCATGGAACAAAGATTTCGCGAAACGACATGTAGCTGATAAAATACTCGCCGAGAAGGCACGGAAACGTATTGTATTACTGCGACAGATTCGACTCTCGGAGAAAAAGCTGCTGTCACTGTTGTTTGGGCGGCTACGAAAGCCAAGATGAAAATCGGTATGGGTTTGAAAACAAAGAAAAAATCAATGAAAAAGCGAATACTTCCGGTAGCGAAAGGCGATTTCTTACCTATTCTACCGCTGCTGGGAGTCATCGACTCGCTGATTGGTGGCGCGGCAGGTATTGCAAAAGCATTAAATGACAATAAATCCGCGCAGCGTCAATCGTCAAAACGTCATAATCGTGTCATGGAAGGTCATGGAGTTTATTTCGCTCCGTACAAGCGTAGATGAGGGATCTCAAAAGAGAAAATTAAGAAAAATAAAAAAAAAAATAAAAAAATGATAGAAATGCCTAAGGGTATACTACCAACGCAGAATTATAACAACTAGCAAAACTTATGCGCATTCCATATTTTAGAGGTATTTTTATGCGTACTACCTTACTAAGGGGGAGTATATCGAAACAAAAGCAGTATCGTAAATTTAGATAATGCCGAGGGACCAGGTATTCATTGGGTACGCGAAGCGGGGAGACCGTGCTGTTTACTTTGATAGTTTCGGCAATCTTCGACCATCAAAGGAATTGGTGCGATATTTGGATGTAACGCAAATCAAGTATAATCGCAAGTCTTATCAATGTTACGATCAAAGTAACTGCAGACAATTGTATCTGCAGTTTTTACAGACGGCTGATGATCAAGTTAAAAATTGACATATACTTTTTCAACTCAGTATTCATTCAAACATGTCACTGACATTTACGTTTACAGATAAAAGTAGCGTATTCGCGGTCTGTTATTTTCCGGCCGTAAATTTGAGCGATGGCGATTACGAGCTCGGTCTGACGAACTTTGAAACTTATCATATCTAATGTAAATTCATTGAATAATAAATTTTACTTTGACGAAGATGACAAGATAATTGTCATTCCGGAAGGATCGTACGAAATACGTGACATAAATGAGTACCTAAGACGTGTAATTTTACAATTTCGTCTCAACAATATTGCGGGAGAGAAAACGCTTCGTAAAGAGGATGAAGAATATCCATTGACTATCCGTGCTAATAACAATACAATGAAGAGCGAGATCAAATGCGCTTATTGAGGTAAATTTCAACCTCACAACATTGGATCGCTGTTAGGATTTTCATCAAATCGAGTGTTGGAACCGTTTGACAGTGACATGAATCTGATGAATCGATAAATCTCATCAACGTAAACATCATTCGCATTGAATGCAACGTGACTGCGGATGCATACAGCAATGACAAGTGTGTGCATGCGATACACGAGTTTTCGCCGAGTGTGCCGCCAGGATATAAGATATCGGAAAGACCTACGCATCATTTACCTTCCGATCATCGTACGGAGCATTACGGATCTGACGCTTCGCATTGTGGATCAAGATGACCGATTGTTCGATTTTCGCGGAGAGGAGATCATCATTAGATTGCATATACGAAGGCGACATCGATAAAGTGATATGACAATGATAACGTGAGATACTTGTTTTAAATGAACAGGCGAAACAGATTAGAGACATATTTTTGGCCAGAGAGACAACAGCGATCAAAAACATTTGATCGTTCAGTAGAAAAAAACTCACTGCATCGAACGTTAAATTTCTACAATCATTGGGCTTTGTTGTACGAAATATCTGAGATGGCTGATATGGAAGTGAATCGATCTTTGATCATCACATCGTCAAGTTTCGAGTTTCACACATATAATCCGTACATCAACACGACGTTTGAACATAGCGATGAGATAAGGATACCTTTTTAACAGCAGGATTTACACATTACCATGTGAAAGCATTCTCTACGTTGAAGGTAGATTGACTTCGAAGGAAGAAAATATACAAAATCAACTAAAATTTGGATGTAATTGAGTGGCGTTCATGTTCGATGAAATTCAATATGAACTGAACGGTATGGAGATCGACCGTAGCAGAAACGTTGGAATGATTAATCTTAAGATTATGCAACATTTCTAATGAAATTGCATATAGCTTGCATAATGCGGGATTTCTCGACTCTAGTGATACCGCGAAAAGTCTAATGACAGACGATGGATACTTTAATTTTTGTATGCTGCTTTGCATGTTGTTGGGCTTTTGCGAAGATTACAAACATGTGGTAATTAACGCTCGTCATGAATTGATTTTGATATGAGCGTGCAATGGTAATAATTACATAGTGGGATCCAGCGCCGACACTTGAATTATTCAAAGTACAGTGGCGAATGCCTCACGTTGCGTTAAATGAAGTAAATAAACTATCCATGCTACGAGCCTTGGAAAGTGGACATTTGAGTATGAGTTTCCATTCCTGGGAACTGTATAGTACGAGTACCCCCTATTGCCGAATACAACGAAGCATTCCTATGTCATCAAGACTGCGACTCAGCTGGAAAAACCACGTTATTTTTGGTCTACAGACTGATAAAAAAAATATCATGACAGCACGTAAAACTTACTTCGACACATGTCAATTAATCAATGTGAAACTTTATCTAAATTCTAAATTTTATCCATATGATGATCTAAATCTAGACTTTGACAAACGTAGAGCCGCTATTTTGTATGATATGTATTTACGTTTCCGTACGTCTTACTATCAAATCCCTCATGAAAGAAATGAACCGGCATTCCAATTAAACTCCTTTTTGAAAGGTTTTATTCTAGTAATCATTGACTGCTCGCGACAAAATGAGTCCGTCAAGAGTGGCACTGTGGATGTGAGATTAGAATTTGAATTCAAAGAGAATGTATCCGCTAATACAACCGCCTATTGCCTCATCATACACCGCGTGATCGAATATAGCTCAATGTCCAACGTAATACGCGGGATTACGTAAATTATCATTTTCGCGAAAGAGTAATACTTTTCCCTCTCTTTTCGATATAAGGAATAAAAGTCAAGATTTTTTTCCTGATCGAGCACAGTCTCAAAAAATCGTTCGCTATGGCCACGACGTTTGTGGATCTGCAAGGATTTGTCGTTGGAAGAAGATTTGTTGTGAAGGAAGTAGCGGTACTGAAAAAAGGAGCCATTCTTTCTCATTATATTTTTACATGTCTCATGCCATGGAATATCTTGACAAGATCCGAAAAATCTTGTGCTTCTTGATTGAATGCTTATCACCATGGATTGCAATGGGAAGACGGAATGATCCCGTACATGGCGAAACATCTGATTATAATGTCTATAATCGGTGCAGAAGAGAATGACGACAATAAAACTCTCGTATATGTTAAAGGACGTCAAAAACGTGAATGATTGGCTGATATACTCAATAGTGATAACATGACTTGAAACTTTGGACGTTGATTACGAAGATATAGAATCTTTGAATAATCTAGATGTTACTAATACTATGCGATATTGAAAATATGCTAAGAATTGTGCGTTACAGAATGTATTTAAAATATACAATTGGTGGTCGCAACGTCAAAAGGATTGTATCAATTTTGAAAAAATAAAGTGTGAAATTTTTTTTTTAAATACGTTTTAATTTCTTTCCCTTTCTCAGTAATTAAGAATCCATTAATAATATAATAGCTATTCAGTAGTACGATTCAATAAGTATTCAAGTTAACGAATAAGAAAGCGCGTGTCACGCTTTGTCACTTGTCTTATACTATTAAAAAATAAGTTTTTTTGACTGATATATATAATTTTAACATGGAATTATTTTTTTCTGTAAATAATATCTTGTAAAAAATGTTCACGTTTTTTTTTTCATCGTGTCTTTTGGATATGATACTTTTCATATACTTTTGACCGAGAGGCAATGTTAAGGATTCTTTTCGAAAAATATCTAATATCCAGGGACAGACTATTTCGTTTGAATCAACTAAAAATTCTTTGAATATGGATAAAAAAAAATCAAATCTTGACAATGCCATAAAACAGATCTTCTAATGCATCTAAGTCGTAGATCATTATATATACAATTTTTTGCTATACCTAAATTTTTCTCGTGCAACCCTTAGCAGTCGTGCGTTAGTATGCTAGTAGGTTCTATCGCTGCAACACTTCTGTAGTGCCGAATTTGTGTAATATTGTGTAATATTTGTGTAATATTTCTAATTGTGAAAGAAAAATGACAAATTTGCAAGAAACTGCAAATTACTTATGAATACCCGATTCCGGGGGGGGAGGGGGCGGGTGAGTCTTAGATATATGTGTGATTTTTTTCTTTTAGTATAATTTTTTTAATGATTCTTTTTAATTTTATGTGCTAATGATTGATAATGAACCTGTCAACATCCTGGCTATATCTAAAAAATGAATTGGGGATGCAAATAGTGCCTCTGGTGAGTAAAACTGCGCTTTTATGTACACCATTTTTTCATATAAATATATATATACATTTTTTTAATTATTGATATATTTATTTATTTTTATTAAGAAGTTCGGCGTCAGGATATAAAGATACGGGGATTCATTAACATGGATCACCGACGCAGTATTCTATTGTCGAGGAGATATGAAAGGCAAGCACTCGACGAGCTCTGGGAGGCGTACTCAGAAGACGATTTAAATTTATTTGGGTGCCTTTCGACATTTTTGATCTCTACTTCTTATTTGGACTTCGTCCATATGAAGTCGACGAGCCCGAGGAAATGTGGGCTTAATGGTAATCTCATTATTATATTTAAAATTATTGTATTTTTGCAGTATTGTATTTTAAAATATTATTAGGTGTACAAAAAAGTTCTGAGCTTTAGATTTGATACAACCGAAATAACAATTTAATTTTATATATCTTCCCGCCTTTTTGTGGTTTTAAAGCGTTAACATTTGGCCTTCTAAAATGCCATATGGTTTGACGTTTGATGCACATAACCTCA
>Ga0157364_1005891_pt1 | contig 12539 bp, 10 predicted proteins | sample AttsexASBM2_FD_111476 | JGI IMG/M metagenome (GOLD analysis project Ga0157364, IMG submission 111476) | Fungus gardens microbial communities from leaf cutter ant in Ribeirão Preto, State of São Paulo, Brazil - Atta sexdens ASBM2 | ecosystem: Host-associated > Fungi > Mycelium > Unclassified ...
AAAGTGTTAATTTAATATAAATTTTCTTTTTTCTATTCAATTTTTTTTCTCATTCAATTTTTATCATCAACTTTTCAGTTCGAATTATTTTTTGTCTTTGTAAATTTATGTCCAAATTTTCATAAAAATATATACTTAAATGCAAAGTTATAGGGCAGGTAATGAAATGATAACAAATAATACATAAGCGAACAATTTCCTTATTTAATATAACAGACAGATTTGTTGTGAGCTTAATTAACTATTCTGTTTCGAGTTACTAACACTCTACTATATCGCTTGTATTATAAAGATAATGTGCAAAATACGTGCTCGCAGAGTCATTTTCTTGTGCAAACGAGATAAAAGCCACCTACATTTTCTAATTACGAAAAAACTGTGTAAACATCAAATCGGAGCCGTAGGGCGTAATGGTTTAATCGGGATGTCAAATCTTGTACGCGAAATCTTGTACCAGACGCATTATCTTCATACACGCTCCAGAGGAGGTAGAGAACAGAGGGAAAGAAGCGGACAAAAAGTGGCGCAGGGAGAGGGTGATACGCGTATCCAGCGACCCGTCAAAAATGTGGGACAGAGCACGCCGGGTCCCTTTTTATTTTTCTTTTTTTTTCACTGCAAATAGCCCGCATGCATCATGCGGATCCCCAGCTCCCATTTACAAGGGAACCAGAGTTCTGGAAATGATGGCCTCCGTGGAGAAGAAGAAAGGCAGAAACGCGCGACGCGTATTGCGAAGCGATAGGTATAACGCTATTTATTCTCCGTCTCCGTTCGCGGAAGTACCCATTCTCTCCCTTAACCCTCTGTCGAGAAAAACCTTTATCTCTTTTTCTCCGTTTCTCTTCGCCCAAGTCGTCCTGTATACTCTCATCTCCTCTCTTCTCCCTTCCAGCTAACCACAATATATATCAATAGGATCTCGCAACTCTGACCCAGAAATATACTTGGAGGTGCTCCCGAAGTCGCTGCAACAGGGAGGTTATCTTCAAGGGTTGCTGTGACCGTAGCGCCGAGCGTCGCATAAATTCCCCAGTAAGGCTGGGAAAGAAAAACGAGGAGTCAACGAGGAACCTCTTTTGACGCTTCTTAAAGTCATAATAATGCCGGCCGATGGCAGTTACCCGTCGTTAAGCATTGCGTTCTCGTTGCGAAGACATTTACGAAGGATACAATTTACGCGATGTCATCGCGCCTCGTTTTAAGTTGCGATGCGAGAATGCAAAAGCATGGCACACACGAGTAAAGTATGTCGCCCCGGGGCTACCTATCTCTCATCACGGAGGAATCTACAAGCACAAGCTCTCTGCGTGATGATATTAATAGCGTCTTACGAACGTCAATGACCGTAGAAGTCGTTCACCACAAGAAGGAATACTGCTCTTATTAGGGTAAATTTCAGTGAAGCGATGTGGTGACTGGCAACACGAATACAACGGGAACACGTTCCAGCACTTTAAGAATTGTTTGCCCGAGACTCCGTCTCGGCGCATAAATTTTAATTCGCTATTGAGGTAGATATTGCTATGGGAAAACTTCAGACGTGTCCCGCCTTCCCGCTCTGATTGTAATGTCGTTTCCGGTAAAATTGTTTGGCGAAACCGCCTCTTTACGGCTCCCTTAATACTTCAAATTATTTTCAAATTTACGATCGTCTTTTAAAGCGTCTTTCACCACTTTTACACCCGAAAAGTTTTTATTACTTGTCAAAGTATACTTCTCGCTTTGAACTGTGCTTATCTAATATGTCACAAAACTCACATTGCTTCAACAGTTATTTTACAGATGTTGTGTAACAATATAAACTATAAATCTTAAAATCACTTTTTATATTTATATATTAAAAAAAAACAGAATTTTATCAATTGTCTGAAAATTTTGGAAAAAGGCGTTAATCTTATCATGCAAGAATTAATTCGTTTAAAAACATTTAAAAAGCCTTGAAAAGAAGAGGCTCGTTACTTTCTTTAATCTTCCGTCCTTTCTTCCAGATATTCCTACAGATGGAAAGAATCTGCATATATTCTTACAAGAATGACTTTTCGCACCATTGACGCTCCATCAACGATGATGTTGATGATATTAGCCGATGGAGCCATCGCAAGACGTTACTTCGAAAACTTGAAGAAACGAAAACGTCGCAATTTTTATCGCTGCGATTCAAAACACTACGTAGAATGAGATTATAATAGTGGAAAAGTTCGAATGAAGAAAAACGTTAAAAGGGAGAAAGATTATTGGGGTAACTTTCAAGTTGCACGATAGGAACATCGAAAGAGAATTATGAGAGATGGCATTCAGGCATTGGGGCTCCTTCAATCGAAAATATTTTTCCAAGCGTCCTTCTAAATTATTCACACACTTCGTTCGGCATCAAAAGAATCTTTCTATAGAACTCATTATCGACAAAATTGTCGCTACAAAAGAAAGCGCCGGCGAGAAAGAAAACGATTTAAATAATACAAATACGTATTTATAACTGATACTCGCGGAAGGAAAGAAAAAAGCAATTGGACGCGAATCTAAAGAAAGTTTTCTGCCAACACCTGCAATAAAACCGTTCGTCGCGCGACAATTGAAGATGGTTTCTTATAGCGCGATGAGAAGTTTTCCAATTGAATTATTGATATATTTTTCAATGTATCTCATTATCATTTTGCCCGCATTTCTTTTCCGATAATATTTTTAATAACTATTATACATACTTTTAATAGCTATTGTACATCAAAAAGGTGTCGATCGAACTTCTTTGCGAGCATTATATTGAAATAATTGATCTCTGAGCGGAGAAAAGACTACATCTATTGGACATCGTCGAAGAATAAATTTAATTTGTGCATCTAAATGCAAGAAGAATCTGCAGCACTTAAATCTCTATCTTATCTTCTAGAGAACGATGAATCATTTCATATAAATCTACATAAATATACTTTTGTAGGATGTGACATAGAAAATAGACTAACCGATAAAGGAGCGAAAGGGGAAAGTGTGCGAAAAAAGCCAATATTGATTTTCTTAGGTTTAGGCTATTGTAATGGTCTATCGTCAGTGCGTGCAACAAGAAAAAAAGAAATCGCCGGTACCACTCTTGCCCCTTCGTCCGCGCCCGGTTTCCCCCTGTATGGGTCATTACTTCGTCGAAACCCTTCTTTAAGCGCGGTTCGCCTGCAGACCCCCAGACTCGGTCACGCCCAGCGCTATCTTAACGCCCGTTTTCGGAGTTTCGGTATTTTTAGCGCGCCACAAACACGCGGATAATATACCTGAGGAGAGAACCGTGGTCTCGAGCTGATCTATGGTTTCGAGGAACGAGATGGGAAGGCAAGGAAGGGCGGAAGGGACTACCGGCGGTCGCGAAACGAAGACTCCAACGGTATAAAGATAGTCATCGCAAGTCGACTCCAACGCGGTTTCGCGTTGCGCCAAATGCTTGACACGCATCACATCATGCTCCAACAGCGCGAATGGACCTTCCCGTAACATCGATATTTTATCATGCTCACCTCTCACACTTCCCGTTCATCGCGCCTGGTGTTTAGGCATGCCTCGATGCCGTCGAGTTATCTCATCGTTCGTCGCTAAACTTTCGATAAGTAACGTTTGCAGTGAGAGACACGGCTACTACACTCGCGTGCCAAAATCTGTGACTATATTCTTCGTGTTCATATTTTGATAAGACATTGTTATCTTTTATCTGATGTTACAGACCCACAATAATCCAATTTTTCACGTGAATTTAATCATATTAAATATTACAATCCTATTCTCACACATTTGATGTGTACACATTTTACGTTCAATTTCCTTTATAGCTCTTAAAATGCCTTCAATTCAAATAAAGTTGACATGCTTTATATTAAAGTCACCTACGTAAATTATGATACGTATACTACTTTCTCATTATTTGGTGACAAGAAATGCAAAGTAGCAGAGAGCAGCGTTACGAGATCTAAAGAAAACAGAGTTACACAGAGTTAAACAAACGTCGGTCAAATGTCTAACGTGAGAATAATATGAGCGATCCTTTGCTGTAGTAACTTGTACTAAGCGGCAATGGAATCAAAAGTCGTAAAAGCCAAGAGTACGCGATTGTAAACATTTCGTCGCGAGACGGGGCGTTCAAATGATTTTCCATGACGCGATTCGCGCACATACAAGCCCGAGAAATCTCTCCTCGCGGTAAGAAATCGCGACAAACGTGAGCAGCCACTTCAATGATTTACGAGGGCGTTCAACGTGCCAGGCTGGTAATGGGCCGATAGGCCAGACCACGGCTCAAAGTCTGGCGTCGCGCGACCGTGAAACGCCCAACGGGGTCCGCTTGAAAAACCGCCACGAAGGAGAGCACATCGCTATCGGTCTTACCACGCTCGAACGAATCCGCGCATCCTGTTTAACTGCATGTGGGAGCATGTGGGTACCATTCTAAGAGAAGTATATACAACGACAAATTTTCATTCTCACATTTAAAAAATTATTTTTAATATTTTTATTTTCTTCTGATAAATTTTAAGAATAAAATTCTACTTACAAATATATCGCTCCCTTCCTTCCAAAAGAAACATAGTTTAAAAAATCGTACATATGTACATATACACACACACACACATATATATATATATATATATATATATATATATATATATATGTTTACGCATAACATATTCATTTTTCATAAAAAAATTTAGAATAGATTTTTATAGTTTTCCAAATCTTTTTCGTAATGATACTCGACATCTTTTTTATCTTTTTCTATTGTTTAAGATCCGATAAAACTCTTCGTGCAGTCGATAATTATATAGTCTTACTATATATACTCCACATTTAATCCGCACCCCATTATTATTCTTAATTTAGATGTTTGTAATATCTCTCTAGAAATTACATAAAATTTATTATTACGATAGCAATTGCCGTGACTGTGTGAAACATGACAAAAGAAGGAATCCCATAATTACCATCCGGGAAAGAAATTCCGCAGTATCAGCTTCGATCGATCTTAAGTTTACACTCGAATGCATCCGTGCACGTCCGTCGTTCAGTTCGTATGCGTTATCCCCGTAAAGAACATCCCTGCAAACGGCAGCGAAATATCGTAAAACCGTCGGTCTCCGATAATTAATAGCGTCGAAGAGCGCGACCACCATTATCGATGGGAAGTAATAAATAATCATTCTATTTCAGGGACTGTTTATTATGGGTCGTGACTCTTTATTGCCTATGCCACTCGATTGCACATTGTGCAACGGTTTTCTATTGTCTCTGTCGCTATGTCTTGTCGGAACCTCATAAAGCGTAAAAATACAATGTTCGTTTCCTTTCCATGCATACTTTGAAGCCACTCAATAATTAAATATCGTTATCGTAATTTGTTTGTTGTGTCTCGGAAAAAATGTAACAAAATAATGTCTTCGACTGCGAGTCATCAGGTTTAAATGCATTCATCCGTTAGAATCGCATGTAAATAAGAAGCGTTCTATTGAATAAAGAAAGAGACTCGTAGTGGATTGACGTAGAAGTTTCCGTACTATCTAGAAACAATTAGAGTATTGAGAATTATATAGATAAATCTGTTAACATTGCAAAAGTAATGCACAATGTAGTTACAGAATATACTTCTAAGAATCTTTTTGAAAGATCGTACTAACGATATCAATAAAGACTTATTGCGATAAATTACACTTGTAAAATATTCTTCCTCGCCGTTATCCATCGTCAATATTAAAATTGCAAGGAAATCAATAGATGAGCATAAAACGCGAAAGAACTTGTTACACGAAGTCGTGGCTTTTAGAGCTTTAATCCATGCGCGGAAGAAACTTCAATCGCGATATTGCAGAATCAATGGATTTCGTCGAAAGGAAGGCTTTTGCCTTTAACTGTATTTCTATTGAAAAAAAGGGAAAGAGTACAGAAAAAAAGTCTGCATGAATATTCTTATATATTTTATCCGCATTGGATACGATTCTTTGTGTTCCTACGAGATTACACGTAGAATTTTCACGGAGATCTTGTTATCGGCTCAATAATCGTTGCTTCTAGAATATCAAGAGCGGTACAAAGAGCAGAGTCGTGATTCTGGAAGATCATATACTCTTCTCCACGGACTGCTTCTTCGTCCCCGTTCTAAGTGCTCTCGTTCATTAAAAATAACGAAGGTCGACTACCGACAGGAAAGCGGACTCAATAATTGAATTTCCAATACCTATTTACCTTTGCAGAGCGATGATGAGACTGGCTACAAGAGAGAGAGAGAGAGAGAGAGAGAGAAGAGAGGAAGAGAGATCACGCTCTTGGTTATCCCAACGGTCCTACGAAGCTTCGCCACGCAATTACTTACTGCGACTCAAACGGAAATGAGTGAGCCTGAGCATCGCTTTCAGACGAAACGGAAGACGGAAGTTCGCGAAGCGCACTACACGTAAAGTGATAGTGAAAATGCCGAAAATGTATCACCGCCATCCTCTATGACCGCACGCGAGCTTTTTCGTAGGGCACTTAATGGAGAACTTCTCAGGATGAACGGGTATCGTCGTGACCGTTTAACCACTGCCATGTATTTTTCTTCGAATCGTCCAGGAGGAAAAAGCTCCGTTATACCGAGACCGCCCCTCGTTTAAGGACGGGCGCGAGGGGAGGAAAATAGCACTGGAAGCAGAATAGAAAGAAGGAAATAAGAACGCACTAAGCAACCCGAGAATTGCGGGAAATAAGTAGCGCGCGCGACCCAACGGGTACGACTGCAAGGGTGGACCTTAAACCGAGAGGCGCATTTCACCCCCGGTGGAATTTAATTTCGACGTTTTAAGAGGACCTTCCGTCCTGCTCGCCGCCTACCATGACATTCGTCTGTCGATAGGCGAAAGGAGTTTATTGACCTGTCCGCAGTAAACCCCGCGAGAAATAGCCCCTGTTACTCGCTACCCTCACCCACCGCTCGCACTCTTTCTCTCTTTCTCATATCCATCCCTCTCACCCTCAACTCTGGGCAAATCACGATCCTCTCTTCGTCTGGATGACTCAGGCGCGCAACGTCGAAGGCAGGCTTGAAGACCAATCGATTAATGAAGGTAAATTACCTCGTCCGATCCATTAGCATTCGTTATCGTCAATCGACCGGCTTGTCCATTCTATCCTCCGTTTGTCTGTCGCTCGACCCGCATGACGTGTAACCCGAGATCGTTGGGAACCTCCGGCGAGCCTGCGTCGCGTGCGATTCTTTTCGAATTATGCCTATATAATATTATCGCGAATGGTACGCATACATATGCATGCCACGATCGCTCCGTTCCGTTGCGTAGCGCTGGGAGCTGCTCGGTTTCAATAGTCGCGTCACTGAAGGCCCCTTTCAGAGAATGTCACTCTCTCTCCCTCGCTCGCTTTCTCTCTCTCTCTCTCTCTCTCTCTCTCTCTCTCTCTCCCCCTCCCCACGGCACACTATACACACAATGCTCCCAGGATCGAACCTGCTGTCACCATTGTCAGAGGTGGTCACCGCCGCTTTTGCACTGCGCGCACGGGTCGGGATTGACAAAGAGAGCAAAATAACGCAAGTGATCTCTTCGTCTTGATTTTGAGGACTTTGACAACCTAATTCAACTATCTCTGGCTGATATAGCAAAATGGTACTTCTCTCTAGAGATTATGATCTTATTTATGATATATATAAAAAAAGCAAAATAGATAATTATGAAATTTATTTCATTCAAAATTTTCATTTAAAGTTAACCAACCTCCGTTGACGCTAACGAACGTCAGTTCAGTCGGCTTCAAAAAGCTGCAAACTTTATTCACGAGGGAAGCAGATTCTTGAATCATAAACGCTCCGATTAAGGCATTAAAGGGTTTTGCGCGTAACTCAAAAGGATCGGAGTAAGGCTCGGAGATAGGTTCTTGCTTAATAATTTGTTAGCACTCCTTTACGTATATTAGCCGGTAGTTCGTCCGTTATGCTGCAATTTGTTGAATAAGTAGATTATCCTTTTCAAAAGGATAATGCTCGCATAAAGTACAATAAATATATTATAAAATCTTTTTCATAAAATTATTGCAATCATAAAATATACATTCATTTGTTGATCTCCGTAAAAAACAAGTTAAAAAATTTATTAAATAAATGGATTTGGAAGCATAAATTATAAAATAGATAAGAAATAATAAATAAGAAATAAAAAGAAGAAAAAAAAGAAAAAATAGGTAAATAAACAATACATAAATAAATAAATATAAATATGAAAAAAGTAGATAATTTTGAATTTAATTTTTGATTACCCAAAAGAAGTATAAATAAAAGGAACGGTGCATTTTTGCATCAGGTAATTGTAAATTCGCGCAACATTGCCGGCTTATATGTAAGCGTTTTCCGATACAAATGAGTTAAGACTTGTCATATAGAATAATAAAAATGATATAATGGCAAAAAGGGAAAACACGGCGAAAAATAAAATTTCGATATTTTGTGAATTTGTATACGTAGAAAAAAAGTATAAAAGTGATTCATGATTCATAGTATCAATTTGAATCAGGAAATAAGTATACGTTGTTCGTACCGTATGTCTAGAAAATCAACGTATCCAGGGTTGGTTCGGAGCAAAGGAATTTTGCCCATAAACCACAGGCTTTATCAGGCTGTTTCTAGAAAAAACGATTGCGCACGCTGAATACTGACTCGCCGAAATCGGCATCGAGGGTGGAAAACCATCGGGAATTGGTGAAAGAAAGGGGACAAAAAATCTCGGGACACTTTTCTTCTCGACGCAGAGAAAGCGAGATAAACGAAGAAGCAAAAAGGATATTTGAAAAGGTAGAATGAGATGGAACGTACAAATATAAAAGTAAGAAAAAGTGGAAAGAAAAGAGAGAGATCTTTAATCGAAGGCACGTCGAATCGATTGGCAACCGGTAGGAGTTTGGCGGAAGGGGCGGAAAAAAAGAACTTTACTGAGGTAGAGCGGAGCACCGGTTCGTCGTCGAAGGGAGATCCAGTTACAGATGGCATAAAACGACTGGCAGCTTTGCATTAGCTTCGGTAATGGCGTACGTGACCACGAGCTTAATATCCCGACGATCGGTGTCCTTCGCCGCCATGTCTTCTATGCCATTTCTTCGCACTCTCTTAATCGCTATACGAGATCGCAATCTGGACTTATCATCACTGTTGAAATAAATTCTGATAACTGTTGGACATAGTGCGTCCAATGAGAAAGAAGACACCAGTATTATGTTAAAATGTTCTTTATGTAAAGATATTGTATTTTATGTAAAATAAATATTAAATAAATCATTTCACACATAAAAAATTTCTGATATTTTCTGAAAAAAAAAGTTATATCTCAGAGTCTCAAATTTTTTATATCTCATATTCCTACCTCCGCGTACGTCACGGACGAGTTAATGGGAAATCGGGCCGATATCCGCTGCTGCCGTCACCACCACCGCTTCGGCGAGGGTGAACATGGCAACGATCGACGGTCGGTGGCGGAGATGGCGGTATATCGGGACTATGTGCGTGAATTTATATTCGTGTAAAATTAAATCACATAGGCGAGCGACGGCGATGCGGTTCCGGCCACGCTCATATGCATAAAGAACCGATATTGTATAGTCCGGGTCCTATCTCCCGTTCTGCAACATTAGCGGACGCCGCGCAATCCAGTTGATTATCTTTTAATTAAATGTTTGCGTTTTATCGGCACGCCCCGACCTCGGCATTGCACGAGGCAGCTGCAACCGGCTGAACCTCCATCGTCGTCGCGGACAAACCAACCAACCAACCGTCCTCCGAACGCCACCACCCCGCCGTCGGCGCCCATCGCGGACCAGGAAGGGATGGCACGACGTGTCACACAGCTAACTCAATTATACTCGGTAGCGGGAACGAGAGGAGGCAAGAGGGCCGCATTCGCACGCGAGCGCGCGCGAGCACCCGCGATTTTAATCGCGACGCAGGAAAACGAGTTTAGCCGTTCGGCGATGCTGATAAATGCTTATCTGGACGCGGCATTTTGATCACCGAGAAGCGCTCTAATTGGTGGATATGAAATATTCGACGTTCACCAAAGTGAGATCGCGCGCGAGATTGCAGCATTTAATCGAATGTTCGCGGTACGGCGCGGCGCGGCGATTCGCGAGGGGAATTTATGAATATCAAATAAAAGGGGCGGTCAGTGTATACATATCCGTGATCAAATAATGCAGCAGTAGATGCACATGTACACATGTACATCTTTACTTATTTATTATTCCGTACGTGTATACTACTAAAACTAAAATATACCTTGCCGATCTTGCGAAGCAAATATATTAGGTTACTGTATACCCCGTAAATGAACAGATTTTCGATGCTATAAATTTACTATGTTCGCAAAAAGATCGAGATTCATGACATGCATTTCAAAATATGCCTTGTATCGCTTATATAAATTTTGCGATAAACAGTATAGCCGCTACAGGAAGCTCCGTAGCACGACAATATTCCGTGCAGTCACATTCCCTTCGATCCAGCGAATCTATTGTCTCGCGAGTGGGCTATAACAGCAACGCGTAATCTAAATTGTGTCAGAATTTCACAGGCGATTCTCGCACAGCAGCAACTAGTAACAAACAATCACGGATATTTCGACCAGGTTAGAGAGAAGATGATCAGATTATGTCTTCTTCCTTGCTCAACAGATCGATACGGAACACTCGCGGACGCACTCTCGGAGACGGCGCGTCTCGTAAACTTCGTAAGAAAGACATAAAGTTAGTCCGCTGGCGTCGTAAACACATCGTAGGAAGATCGGAATTGATACTTTATGCCTGAACCGCTTGCAATAAATGTATATACTCGATTTCTCTCAAGGGAGAACATATCACGGAAATATGTTTCTTTCTCTACGGATTTAATCAAGCATAACGTTCTCTAAAATCTCACGTTATTATTTTTTAATTGATTTATATTTATACAATATATTTATACAAGAAAACGACGCAAGTTGAAAATTTTCGTATTTTATATATTATACGTGGATTGTGTTCTAAATATGTATACATTGACAATCAGAAAAAATGCAAGTTGAATTCAAATGGAAAAAAAAAGAATTAAAAATGAGGAAAAATTCGGGGAAAAAAATGACACAAATCAAAATAGTAATTTTTGATTTAACATAACATCGTCCAATATTAATACATTAGATAATTCTAGACTTGAAACAAGCAATTTTTGATTCCACTAAGAGAAAGGATTTTGTTAATTTAGCAAACCTTTAATCGGTGATCAATAAATATGTGACAAGAAATTTTGTTATTGTGTTTGCTGCTAGTCTACTATACCAATCAATTATTAATGACAGAAGCAAACTCTAGAATCTAATCTATCTTTTGATAGACTTTAGGTTCGTTTACATAGAATTCGTAGATGATCGTGGAGCCTTAAGTCGTAAGAAACCGACCAAGCATAATCAAATGTAAGGAGAATACTTGATTAGAATTGGTCAATTTTTTACGATTTGGGATTCTGCAATCGTTTACGACTTTTATATATATATATATATATATACATGGGTCATTTGATAAGTTTGATAAATTTTCATGAAATGGCGCTACAATCCATTTGATGACGCGACATCTCGAAAGATCCACTCTTCGAATCCCTTCAGGCCAAATTTCAGCCAGAAAGGACGCATAGTTCACGTTTAATAATCATTTGAAGTAGTCATCTCAAAGTCTGCAAAATACTCATTGACGGCGACAATGACTTCCTCATTTGACGAGAATTTCTTCCCACCGAACCAAATTTTTAAGTTTGGGAACAGAAAAAAGTCACACGGGGCCAAATCCGGAGAATAGGATGGATGAGGAATCAATTCATAGCTCAATTCGTAGTTTTGTCATTGCAACGGTCGACTTGTGGGACGGCGCGTTGTCTTGATGGAAGAGCACTTTTTTGCGCATCAATTTTGCTTCAAATAACTACTAAACGTGAATTATGCGTCCTTTCTGTCTGAAATTTGACCTAAAGGGATTCGAAGAGTGGATCTTTCGAGATGTCGTGTCATCAAATGGATTGTAGCGCTATTTCATGGAAATTTACCAAACTTATCAAACGACCCACGTATATATATATATATATATATATATATATATATATATGAGTCTCTTTTTTTTTATTGCCACTATTTATTATTTGTTGCATTAACGAATTAATTTACAATCATAACAAATCTATCAGTTTTTTAACAAATATCACATTTGCTTTCCCTTGATTTGTTCCTATAACTTATCATGTTGTCGTAAATAATTTATTTTTGAATGCGATTTTCTTCTTTCTTTTCTCCAGAACAACTTTATTTGTGTCACTTTTTGTGCGCGAAATATGTGCTGCATGACTATTCAGTACTCAATATCTATATCGATAAATATTACGAAAAATACGCACACGAAATGAAATATTAAACAGAATCCTCGATAAAAAATCAGGAAAGAAATCACTGGAGCTTTTAATTTTCACACGTAATAATGAAGATAATGAACCTTGAAACGAAGCGTATTAACTTGTC
>Ga0157364_1005893_pt1 | contig 12534 bp, 6 predicted proteins | sample AttsexASBM2_FD_111476 | JGI IMG/M metagenome (GOLD analysis project Ga0157364, IMG submission 111476) | Fungus gardens microbial communities from leaf cutter ant in Ribeirão Preto, State of São Paulo, Brazil - Atta sexdens ASBM2 | ecosystem: Host-associated > Fungi > Mycelium > Unclassified ...
ATGATCAACCATTTAGACAAAATGACAAAAATTTTTAATATTATGACTTGATACGAATGACTTAAAATAAATTTGTTTTATTAAATTTTTATAAACATCGAATTTATTTCAAATCGTATCATTAAAAGCTTAATATTAAAAATTTTTGTCTTTTCAAGAATTGAGTCACGTTCCACTATTCATTAATTAGTACGTTTTCTTTAGATATTATTACATTAAGTACTGTACTTTACAGATGGACCGAAGGGCACCATGGTTACTTTACGACTATAGCATATGACAGAATAATGCCTTACTCATCATGGAAGAAATTAGATGTAGTATTATACAAAATTTTGTTACGAGCAAATAAAGAGAAGTTTAGTTCACATATTTATAATGAAATAATAAATGAAATAATAAATATACTCAAATTGAATTCGAAAAAAGAATTCAGCATTCACTTGCTAAGAATTTGATATCGAAATGAGTAACGTTACTAATCATTTTAGATATTTATAGAACATAAATTACTATTCACTCAAATATGATATTTTGCAAATCGTATTTACTCATGTCGTTTATATTTCAGAAGCAAATAATAACAAAATGCAAAAAAAAATAGCAATCCTTCTATGCTACAGATTTAAGCATTGATGTATCCATATTTCATTTTTTGTCGCATTATTCCCGTACAATGTTAACAGTTTGACTTTTGAGACTTCAAAACCACAACCACATTATATCTCATCGATTACTATTACTTGCATTTTATACGTTCTCAACTAATATTCTTGAAATATAAAAGTTTTATAAAAATGAGCTTTGAGACAGCAACCATGTTTTTTGAGACTTACTGCTTCAATATATTGATCGCTTTTTTAACAATCGTCACACTCGTCATGAGCAATTCACTTGTTTCAGACTATAATAGAAATTTTTTTAGGACTATCTCCGAAATCGTACCGAAATATATAGATTAATTTATACCAAAGACATCTTCGATTTCTTCTACCTTATTTGCTTAATTTCTATATATTTCTTCTACAAAATGCGAATTGATATCTTGAATGATGTTTACATCGTATGTACTTATGTCGATATTTCAGATGCTATACATAAACTGTGTTTGTGTACTAAAAAACCTATTTCAACATCAATAACAATCTTCAACATTGCAAAAATTCCTAATAAACAATGAACCACGTACTGCTACATTGTTTTATTATAAACAAAGAGATTCTTGATAATAAAATTTAACATTCTGAAGAAGCAACATACGATGAGCACAATATAGATTGAATAGGATCTTCAGTGTGCAGCTATTTGCTACGGCAATTACAAAATTTTGTCAAATCGGTCTAGAACTGTGTATCTATCTAGTCCAGTGGCATGGGTTAGTCATCAATTTGAATGGACAGATTGTAGTTCTTATCACAATTACGATTTATTACATAATAAAATTGGTGTTAATTGTGTCGGCCTGCGAAACTGGTAAGAATCAGACTCAAGAGATCCGCATTACAATTCACGATGTCCTTATCAGAGCCAAAGATGAACAAATCAAAGATAAAGTAGTAAAATAGAATTTAATATATGTATATATTTTTCTTATTTTTTTTCTATACATATTAAATTTACTTGAGTAATGTTTATTAATCTTGTACTTAATAATTTTGCCGTCTAATATTACAGTTGCAAAAATATATTTTCCGCTAAAAGTTTCAATATGGATGCAACGTTTCTCGCTACAGTGAGTAATGAATCATTTACTTTAATTAATGAAATGTATCTTGTATAACTATTTTATTGTGCTTTTAGATGATGAGTATACCATTATCCCCCATATATGTTAATATTTCTGCAATTTTTGATCACATTTCCTGCGATAAAAAAATCTGCAATCAATATTACACGAATAACGTAATTCCATAAAAAAATAAAAGAATTTTTTTTCTATATAAAATTTATGTACAAATTATAATAATACGATTAAGTTTTTCAAAGATACTATGTTATTACTAATATCGTTTGCGTCTGACAAACATACTATTCTGTTTTGTATTCTTCAAAAACAATAGGACAGCAACTTTGAAATTAATTTTTATTCATAAATTGTATGATATCCATTAATTTCATCAGCTAAAATTATATTCATTTGTTCTAATCTAAAAAATAATAAAATCAATTCTAATTAATTTTATATATTGGGAATAAGTTTCCGTCCTCTTTTTTAATGAAAAAGATGTATTTATTTGAACAAAACGATACAAAATTAGTTCATTCAAAGTATGCTTCATCGGAAGCGACAATTTTCTTCCACTTTTCAGGTAATAAGCGGATTTTTCAAAGGAAGAAATCTGATTCTTTTGAAGCGATTCATTCATCAAGTCATTTTTTGATTTCTTCATAAGAATTGAATGGCTCTCCGGAAAAAGCCGACTGCCGAACTTGCATGGACCGGAACAAATAGAAATCTGAAGGAGCAATGTCCGGTGAATACGGCGAATGGGACAGAATTTCTCACTTCACTCCTTCCAAGTATTTTTTGACTGGTTTTGCAACGTGGTCTAGTGTTGTTAGATAGCAGAATCAGCTTATCGTACCTATTGTCCCATTTCGATCGTTTTTGTTTCAAAGCTTGGTTCAAACAAATCGCTTCGAACGAATGCCAACTATTGGGCTCAAAAACTTGACAAACACCTTTCAAATACTTGTATTGCCATTTTATCAAACACATAAGCAATGCTAACGACATCTTTCTAATGGGCGGAAATTATTCTCGTATCCAATAATAAATCTACTTTATATAAAAGTATAAAACTCAATTCATTAATGTTTATCTTTCTACTTCTCACCACAGCATTATCAGACTTTCTCAGAATATGCGTATTAAAATTCAATATTACTTTGGTATACAATATTATCTAATAATTAAGAAAATTTGATTTATAGTATATTTAGTAATTATGTATAAAATTATATATAAATTAAGTTTGAAAAATAAATAACTAATTGATCAAATGAATGTCGAAATATTTTTTATTAGAACTTACTGTGTGACACACAGACACGCGAATATTTCAGATTAAGAATACAAAATTTTAAAATCGTAATAAAAAGAACAAATTTCTTAATCCTTTAAAGCACATTTTTCTTTTTAATCTTTTTCTGTGAAATTTGGTATACGGGGGTTTTTCAGGTTTGCTGATTACGAATCCAAAGTCAAAATATAAAAATATTGCATCCAAGATGGCGGATTTAAAAGGGTGGATTAAAAATTCTTAATTAAAATGAATTGTGTATAAATTCGAATTCCAAGACTTCGGAAAGATTTTAATTATAAATTAGAGATCCAAATTTGAGAGATCCAGTGAAGTTCAAAATGGCAGATTCAATTTTGGAAGGATTTCTGAAAATTATAAAACTTTTAATTTATTCATTTCGCTTCCGCCATTTTAAATCAATAATTTTGAATTTTGGAAATCTGGCATTGGATTAGTAATTAGCGATCACAAAACCATTCTACACGAAGTTTAAAGTTAAAAAACCTGGCCAAAAATAAATTTTTCCGAAAAAAAAGGGTTTTTTGATCTTCGTTTATTTATAAAATTGTTACAATAAATAATAAGAATTACTAAATTATTTTTAAATAGTCTTCTACTTCTAAGGTACCAGGAAAGATGAAAAACCAAAATGCGTCAATTAGAAAATAAACAACCAAAACTGAAGAAGTTTACATGGTAACGTGGGTTACCACCATGTCTCAAAGGATTAAACATTCTATGTGAATATTTACAATAAAAATGTACAGTATCGGAAATTATAATTAACTTAACTACAAGAATTGATTTGTTAAAGTAGAGAAAAGTCGCCGATTCTGACGTCTCCAAAGTGACACCCCCTTCTCAGAAACTAACTATTGCACTTTATTAATACTATTAAAATTATGATTTATTTAGCTAATTAAGGAAGTACAAACTCAATAATTTATATATTTATGTATTACAATAATTTATGTATTTGTGCCAAATCAGTTAAAAACGAATTCTACAAATGCGAAAATAAAATTCTTACGACTTTCTTTTGCACATTGAGTAGTTTATATAGTGATTACATTATTGATAATATTACGTTACTTTAAATGCTTATAATTTTTTTAATTAGTTTTTAATTAATTTTATTTATATTATTTTTTTCTCTTAGATTTTCATAATACGATTTTAAATTTAAAATTGAGGTGCCGTGTAAACCGCCACATCTGATTGTAAAACAGACATAAGCTATTTACTTAATCCTTATAATGTTGCTTTATAGTATCAAATAGCTCTATTGGAACTGAAGGCAGTCGTGCATATATGGAAAAACTTTTAAAAAACTATCGCGTTACACATTTGCATCTTGCAAAAGCCGCAGAATAGCATAAAGTAAATATGCATATAATTCAATAAAAATATTTTATAACGAAGTGAAACGTTCTGAAATATCTTATATACATTCATTTGTAAATACTGTATACAGATAATTTCTGTAAAAAAAAAAAAAGAATAGGGATACGGCAGTAAGCATTACTGCTTATCATGTCAGTTTTGTCAGACACTCATTTTTGTTTACCTTACAAAAAAAATTAATTATTGCAAAATTGCAAACAGTATTACAAAAATTACTTATACTAACTGATGGAAGATATTTTTCAGTTTGTACTAATATTTTTAAAGTATTATTTTTACCTTTTGTTTAAGAAATATTGTCTAAAAATAAAGTGATATGTTGGTACTTTCCTCTATTATATAATCGATATTCATTATTTAGATACAAATATAATGTTAATAATATATAGTTAGCACATTACGGAAATTGCATATGATAAAAAGAAAAACTATGTTTTATAGATAAGAGATCGAAGTGCACTATGGTTACTTGACAATTCACATATAACAAAGTAAAGTCACTCTTCGTCGCAATAATGCTCGCAGTATCAAATAACAATTTATCAGGTGTAGAAAAGAAAGATTATTTTGATTGACACGTTTGACATGTTTGAAAACTTAAAAATAGAAATTAAAAAAATAATCCTGTAATCTCACATTAATAATTACAGTGAGTAGACAAACATGATTAATAATCTTTAAGCTATATACACATAACACAGATGTTTATTGTTTATTCACACATAGCATTTAACATATTCAACACTAACCATATTCAGCATGTCATTAAAATTCCAGAAACAATAGAGAAACAAAATGCGAAAAAAATGGTCGTTATTTAACGCTACGGATTTTCAAACTTTGATGTATCCTTGTTTCACCTTTGGTCGCATTCTTGGATTATGTCCGTACAAAATTAACAATTCAACTTTTGAAACTTCAAAATCACAATATATCTTATCAATTATTGTTATTTGCTTTTTATGCGTTTTTGAAATGATGTTCTTAAAAAACAGCAAAATTTTTACAAAAATTAGCTTTCAAACTACAATTACATTTCTTGAGGTTTACTATTACAACATATTAATCACTTTTTTAATAATCATTACAATCATTTTGAGCAATCCGCGAATGCATTTGCTTCAGACTATAATGGATATTTCTTCGGGATTGTCTCCGAAATCGTACCAAAAGTTATCCAGATTAATTCATACCAAGGACATCTTCGGTTTCTTCTACCTTATCCGCTTAATTTCTATATATTTTTACAAAACGCACATTGAACATAATCATATCTTGAACATAATGTTTTTAACATATGCAATTCTGTCGATATATCAGATGGATATGCTTTACATAAACTGTGTTTGTTTATTAAAAGCTTGTTTCAAAGACGTTAATAACAATCTTCAACAAATGCAAGAACTCATAATAAATAGTGAATATGTCCCTATGTTGTTTTATTACAAACAAAGAAATCCATTCTTGATAATGAAGCTTAAGATTCTGAAGAAACAACATATGATGATCAGCAACACAGTACAGATGCTAAATACAATATTCAGTGTACAATTACTTGCTTCGATGATCATAATTTTTGGTCAAATGAGTCTAGATTTATATATCCATTTATTCCAATGGCAAATTGATGGATTGTTCATCAATTTGAATGGACAATTTAGTGAATTTATCCTATCAGATATAATTTATTACATAATAAAATTGGCGTTAATTGTATGGGCCTGTGAAACTTGTAAGAATCAGGCTCAAGAGATCCGCACTACAATTCACGACGTACTTAACAGCGCCAAAGATGAGCAAATCAAAAATGAGGTATAACAAAAATGAAATTTAATGTATACATTTTTCTTATAATATTTTGTTTCTATACATCCAGAGACACGGTAATATCTCGGCGCTAAGAAAACGCGTAGCGTTTTAGAGCGAGACAGTACCGGATATCTTTATTAATTGTACTTGAGTATAGTTATTTTTATCTTGTTAATTTTATACTACTTCATAATTTTAATCTAATATTACAGCTGCGGTTCTTTTCCTTGCAAATATTACATTGCAAAAATATATTTTCCGCTAAATGTTTTAATATAGATGCAACGTTTCTCGTTACAGTGAGTAATCGATCGTTTGCTTTAATTAATGAAATAATCTATTTTGTATAACTATTTTATTTTGTTTTTAGATGGTGGGTACCATTACCACATATACGTTAATTTTGCTACAATTCCTAATCACATCCCAGTCTTGTTAAAAATTTTACAATCAATATTATATGAATAATAATTCCATAAAAAAAATAAATAATAAAGAAAATATTTCCCATATATACAATTTTACACTAATTATGATAATTGAATTAAGTTTTTTTCAAATATGTAATGAAATCGATTCATTATTATTAATATCATTTGCGCCTGACAAGTTACTCTACTATTTTGTTAACTATGAAATACGATAGCACAACAACTATGAAATTAATTTTTGTCCGTATATAGTCATATCTATTAATTTCTCCAGCTAAAAAATATATTAATTTGTTCTAATTTACATAATAAACAATTTTAATCCATTTTATACATATATATACATATAATAGACCGGCTATATATTATTATAAAACTCAATTCATTAATGTATTACTTTTTTGCCTCTTGTCAGCGTATCAGAATTTCTCAGACACGCAGTAAAATTCATTAATATTTCGGCGTACAACATTATTTAATTAGTAAAAGAATTTAATTTATAGTATTTTAATACATAAATGAGAACATTTTATAATTACATATAATATTCCAAACGAAGTTTGAAGAATAAATATTGCTAATCAAATTAAATGGATGGTGTGTTCCAAATATTATTTATTAGAACTTGGTAATATATACACACACATGTTAGCAAGTACTTCAAATTATAAGAATAGTAAATCTTAGTGTCATGGTAAAAAGAATAGATGTTTCTTATACATTGTATATAAAAATAAAAAATGTACTGAACCAAGAAAGTAAAATTAACTAATTTATAAAAATCATTAATCTTTGTAGTCTTTGTATACTTTTTATTCTGAGATAATGTCAATAATATATTGTTAGCATATTACAGAAATTACATATGATTACGTTAAAAACTATATTTTAAAAGAAAAAGAATCCTGTAATCTCACACTCAATAATAATTACAGTAAGTAAATAAACGTGATTAATAATCTTTATTTATAGATGTTTAGTGTTTATTCACATACATCATTTGACAAACCATTATTATTCAGTACATCATTAATATTCTAGAAATGAGAGAAAAACAACATACAAAAAAAATGATCGCTATTTAACACTACGAATTTTCAAGCTTTGATGTATCCTTGTTTCACCTTTTGTCGCATTCTTATGCCCACACACAAGATTAACAATTCGACTTTCGAGACTTCAAAATCAATATATCTTATTAATTACTGTTACTTTTATGCGTTTTCTTCTTGATATTCTTGAAATACAACAAAATTTTACAAAAATTAGTTTTGAAACTACACTCACATCTCTTGAAGTTTACTATTTCTACATATTAATTCCTTTTTTAACAATCATTACACTCGCCTTGAGCAATTTGCGAATGCATTTGCTTCAGACTATATTGGACATTTCTTCGAGACTATCTCCGAAATCGTACCAAAAGTTATCCAGATTAATCTACACCAAGAACATCTTCGGTTTCTTTATTAATTTCTACATGTTTCTTACAAAATGCACATTGACATCTTGGACATAATGTTTACAACGTATGCACTTGTATCGATATATCAAATGGATATGCTATACATAAACTGTATTTGTGTATTAAAAGCTTGTTTCAAAGACATTAATAACAATCTTGAACAAATATAAGATCTCATAGTAAACAGTTTGAATTCAAATCAAAATGTAGAATTATTGAATAAAAATGAATTACATTTGAATAAATTAATGGAAGGTATCTATATTTTTGATATTTTAAAGGATTTAATAGTAAATTTTTTTGATAGTTTAAAGGATTTAATAGTAAATTTATTAAATTTAATAAGTTAAAATTTAAATAAAATAATATATACAAATTGCACGTCATTTTCATAAATAAATAGTTGGAAGAAGTCATAACAAAAAATAATAATACAGGAATGTATATTTAGATGAAATAAAATGTGAGAGGAGGAAAAAGTGAAGATCTCATAGTAAATAGTGAACTACATGTCCTTTTGTTGTTTTATTACAAACAAAGGAATCTATTCTTAATAATAAAAAATAAGCTTAAAATTCTAAAGAAACAACATATGATCAGCAATACAGTACAGATGCTAAATTTGATCTTCAATGTGCAATTACTTGCTTCGATGATCACAGCTTTTTGTGAAATCAGTCTACATCTGTATAACTAGTTCAGTACATCTGTATAACTCATTCAGGCATGATGAGTTGGTCATCAAATTGAATGGTGAGACAAATTGGTGAGTTGATCCTATTAGCTATGATTTATTATATAATAAAATTGGCGTTAATTGTGTGGGCCTGCGAGACTTGCAACTATCAGGCTCAAGAGATCAGCACTACAATTCACGACGTTCTTAACAGCATTAAAGATGAGCAAATAAAAACTGAAATAAATACTGATATTACAAATGGAGTTTATTGTATATATTTCTTACAATATTTTTACTGTATATTAAATTTACAATATAACATATTGTAGGACCATGTGATAACACAACTGTCTTACACAGTCTAGCTGGATCTTAAATGCTTGTATGATTCTTGAATTTATATTCGTGAATTTATATACTATTTATATGCGTATGTAGTTCTCAGAAACGTGCACCGAAATGATTTTTCGGTCTTTGAAAACGATAATTCGACCGCAATTATCACGAGTTAAATTAACTAGCAATTTAACAAATATTTGATACAATTCACATCTTCAAAACGATCTTAATAATGTTGATTAACATATTAAAATCTGTAAATAATTAATTCTTATTGCGAAAAATATTACCTCGGCCGGAAGTCGAACTTGGATCTCTTGTATTCCGTGCGAGCATTCTAAGCCTTTAGATCGAGGCTTTTTCAAAGACCGAAAAATCATTTTGGCGCGCGTTTCTGGAGACTACATACATAGTATATAAATTCATGCAAGAATCATACAAACATTTAAGATCCAGTTAGACCGCGTTTGATTTCTACAATTTATTAAATTTACTTATGTAAAATTACGTTTATTAATAATTTTGCAATCTAATATTGCAGCTGCAGTCCTTTTCCTGGCAAATGTTATTACATTGCAAAAATACATTGTTCACCAAATGTCCCAATATAGACGTTTCTAGTAATGTTTCTTGCTACAATGAGTAATCGATCGTTAGCTTTACTTATTTAAACATATTTAAACATATTTTGTGTAACTATTTTATTTGGAATAATAAACATTTCATTTGATTTTTTGGGTACCATTATCACGTATATATTAGTAAATTGTAGCAAATTAATTTAAATTTGCTACAATTCTTGATCATGTCCTATTCTTGCGATGAAAATTCTACAATTAGTATTACATAAATAATGTAATTCTATAAAAGGAAATAAATAAAACACAAACTTTTTTCCATATATCTATAATTTTACGCAAATTATAATAATCCGATTAAGTTTTTCAAAGATACAATATAATCGGTTTATTATTGAGAGATAATTGATTATATTTATTATTATTAATATCATTTACATATTACATACTAATACGTTACAATATATAATTCTATTTTATTAATTTTCAAATAGGATAGCAATTTTAAAATTAAATTTTGTTCATAAATAGTATCACATGTTAATTTCATCAGCTAAAAAAATATATTATTTTGTTCTAATTTAAATAACACACGCACGTACGCACGCACGCACGCATGCACGCATGCACGCACGCACGCACGCACGCATACCAATACTAATTAATTTTATAATAAACATGTATATTACTATAAAACTCAATTCATTAATGCATTATCTTTTTGTCTTTTACCATATTGACATCAGAGTCTCACAGAATGTCTGCAGTAAAATTCAATAGACTTCAGTGTACAATATTATTTAATAATTAAGAAAATCTGGTTTATACGTTTTAATATGTTAATGAAAATATTTTGTAATTAAATATAACATTGTAAATTAAGTCTGAAAAATAAATACTACTGATCAAGTTAAATGAAAGTGAATATTATTTATTAGAACTTATGGTGATATATATACACAAACATGTGCGCGAAATATTTCAAAGTAAGAATATTAAATCTTAAAGTCGTGATAAAAACAAGTATTTCTTAAATATTCTGAACAATAAAAAATGTACCGAATCAGAAAATTGTGAATAACTAATTTATAAGGCTTATAATCTGTTTAATTATAATAGTCGATACTTTTTATTCTGAGAAATTATATTAGTGTTAATAATGTACAATTAGTACATTACAGAAATTTATATGATTACATTAAAAACAGCATATAACAGATCGAAGAGCACCATGGTTACTTAACAACTAACATATACTAAAGTCACTCTTCGTTGCAATAACTACTCGTAGTATTAAATTACAACTTCTCAGATGTAGATGAAGAAGTAGTTTGTTTTGGTTAATATATTTATAGAAACTTAAAACGTTTTTCTCTCTCCAACTGTATATCAAATCCAAGATTTCTACAAAAATCGACTTTCAGAATGTAATTACGATTATTGTGACTTCTTGCTATTATATATTAATCGATTTTTTTGCAATCGTCACACTTGTCTTGAGTAATCCACGAATGCGTTTGCTCCAGACCATAATGGAGGTTTCTCATCGAAACTGTCTCCGAAATCGTACCAGAAGTTATCCAAATTAATCCACATCAAGGACATCTTCGGTTTTTTCTATGTTATCAGCCTAAATTTTATAGTGTTCTATAAAATGGGCAAAGATATCTTGAATTTGATATTTTCAATATACATAGTTCAATGGACATTTCAAATAGAGATGCTGTATGTAAACTGTGTTTGTGTATTAAAAGCTTGTTTTAAAAAAATTAACAACGATCTTCGACTTATGCAAGAAATAATAAATAGTGAACCATGTTTTTCCACAATATCTTACTGCGAGCAAAGAAATCCATTTTTGGTGATAATAAAGCTTAAGACTCTGGAGAAGCAATATATGATGATCAGCAATACAGATACTAAATACGATCTTCAGTGTACAAATTCTTGTTACAATAGTCTTAACTCTTTTTGAAGTCTTGAACTGTATATTTATGTAGTCAAATGGCATAATGGGTTAGTCATCAGTTTGAGTGAACATACTGTTGAAATTTTCTTGTTAGCCATGATTTTTTACACTATAAAAATAGCGTTAATTTTTTGGGCTTGCGAGACTGGAAAGAATCAGGCTCAAGAGATCCGCACTACGATTCATGACGTACTTAACAGCACTAGAGATGAGCAAATAAAAAATGAGGTAGTAAAAATTTAATTCAATTTGTATATTTTTTTTTATATAACATGTATGCTAACAGGTTCTTCTACATTGAATTTACTTGAATATAGTTTCGTTTTTTACTCCTATTTAATTTAGAGATCTAATATTATAGTTGCAGTTGTTTTCGTTGCAACTATTGCATTGCAAATATACATTTTCCGCCAAAGTTTTTAATGTGGATTTCTCAACATTTCTCACAGTGAGTAATCAATTGTTAAATTAATTGTTTAATTAATGAAATGTATCTTTTATTTATTCCTTCTTACATTGCTCTTTAGATGATGGATATCATTACTATATACATGTTGATTACGCTACAATTCTTGATCGCATCATATTCTTGTGAAAATCTGCAATTAATATGATAATATTACAAATAATATAATTTCTTAAAAGGAGATAATTATATATGAAGAGAATTCTATTCGTATATTGGTAAATAGTTATTTGTATACATATTGCAAGCATGCATACATATATATATATATATATATATATATATATATATATATATATATATATATACACACATAATTTTATATACACACATAACACACATACACGCGCGCGCGAACGCGCAAACAA
>Ga0157364_1005894_pt1 | contig 12534 bp, 11 predicted proteins | sample AttsexASBM2_FD_111476 | JGI IMG/M metagenome (GOLD analysis project Ga0157364, IMG submission 111476) | Fungus gardens microbial communities from leaf cutter ant in Ribeirão Preto, State of São Paulo, Brazil - Atta sexdens ASBM2 | ecosystem: Host-associated > Fungi > Mycelium > Unclassified ...
CATCAATGGATCTCTGTCAGTTGTACTCGGTAAGCAATTTACGAGTGAACGACGTGTCACGCGTCTCTGCGTTGCTCCTAACACTTGGGAGGAGCGAAAGTCGAAACGGTGACTTTCGATTGGTCGACCGGCAACCGGTAGGTACCGAGATAATTATACCGCCGCGATAAATTAGCTCGATGTGTCACACCGCGCGAAACCTGTCCGAGACACGGGAAAACCTTGTCCGTTCCGCAGGATTTCACGGCGACCAATGAAGCTGGCCGATTGAATCTTAACCAGTCGAGATACGCTCTGATTTGAGTTTTATTGATTTACAATCTCGTGTGCCATTTTGTGATAAAAGAAATTCTTGCGCAAAATTTAGTAATTAAAATAATTTTAATTTTTAGATTTGAAAATATTGCCGCAATTAAACAGAGATAGAAATCATAATTAATTTTATCTATCATATGATAAGAAATAATACTCTCGAGTCTATCGCTAATCATAAGTACATATAATGGATAAAAATCAAATGAACACATATATTACATTAACTTCGTTTAAGATCGCAGATTAGGAGTAACCATAGATTTGCTATAGGCAAAAGCAAAGATCATGTAATATACACATGTCTTATTCGCAATATGAAATCGAAGTGCTAACGGAAAAATCATCGCAATCATTAGAGCATGAATCATAAATAATTGTCCCGAAAATTCCTTACGATCTACAATACGATCGCGCCCTTTCCCGCCGCGAGGTGATAAATTCGAGTTCACGGACGCCATAATACATCCGCCCACATTCGACGTGACAAAAAATCGACCTGTTCCCGCCGTTCGTTTTAGATTTTAGATTAGACCGCGTACCGTTGAACTTGTTTTTAACTGACTAGTGATCTATCGGCCAAGGCATTCCATTTCCCTTCTCGAGATTCCATCATGGCGTTTCCTTCTGTACGCCGTACGTTTAATACTGTCCATTAATCATATGTATTTAAATATTTAAAGATTTAACACGTTATTTAAATCGCTAATGAATATTTAACAACATTCGTATGTAAATTAGTATTTCTAAGAAGCGCCATATGCAACTTATATTTTTGCACAGCGAGTGAATAGGTAAAACTTATCAAGAAACTATAAGATAGATATTGATTGTTACATCTATGATATATTCGAATAACATCGCCCACGCTATCTCAAGAGAAATTATCATGTCGATCGTGCATGTTTAAAATATCGATAAACATGTCATTGAGATACAGCCGCGAGAAGCCGCATCTTCCTGCGCACCTTCGACGGATAAAGCGTACTCAAAGTAAATTCCAGCGAAATCGTCGACGAGATGAGTGCCGACGTAAATTTCTTGAACGTGCACACATTTTCGTGCTGCATCGTGGAAATCTTATAGCATTTAGCAACAAACTTAGCGCGAACTGAGAAACATAAGATATCAGAAATGTGTATAAAGCAACGTATTAGATTTAAGAAAATACGAAAGTTTTGCTTATCAATATAATAAACATAATAAATAAAATTAAAACGTTATGCAATAAAAATTGATATAAAAATATATTTTTACTCATTACATGAAAAAATTAATACCTTTATTTTTGATTTTTTTTTGAGATAAAAACTTTTTTTATTTTTATGTGGAATTAAAAACTGGAACGTGCTACTAGAACTGTAATTTTTTTTATATAATACACATATTTTTTTTTTATATAATAGAATGTCATGCTAATTTCGCAGTTTCACGAATATATATTTATCTCCACAAAAAAATAAATGTGGAATAATATTTAATATTTTATCGTGACAATTTTTTTATTTGTCCACCTAAAAAAAATTTAAAATTATGAACATCCAATGGTGCAAAGATACAACCCGATTACGAGTGTGAAAAAGTGAATTGCGAAATGGCAAAAACTTCCTCCGGAGCAATCTCGAAGACGATGGAAGCGTCGCTATCGACCGTTATCATCGTCATTCGAAAACGCGAACTTCGACACAAGGTGCACTACGCACATATCGTTGCATATCGCGCATGATAATTCCCAATGTGCTATACAGTTCCGTAATAACAACGGGACTTAAGGCAATCACGGTCGCGTTATATATATTCGGCATTTACACATTCAAATTGTCCTGTAACAACATGTAAAACTCTCTTGCGAAATGTGAGGCAAGCGGATTTCTTCCACGCTTCGAGAACGAACGTATATTCAGATAACGGAGCTACGGATGACAATTCGTTCGCATGTTTGTCCATTTAAAGGATAATTCTATATTTTAAAATGTCATTAAATGCGTAACAAAAGGTTCTTTAAATAAATTTCTTATCTTTTTTTTTACTTTACCTTGTTTTAAATATTTCTTTTTTCGATTCTAAAATGTTTATAGGATCATATATCAGATATGCATTCAAAATTTCAAATTAATTTTTCATTAATATTTGTATTTCATTAATATTTGTTATGAGCATAATTTTTGCCTGCAATTTTTTGCGCGATTTAAAAATTTTAAAAATTTTTTAAACTTTATCGTAACTTTATGTTTCATGATATTTTAAAATGCATCCTGGCCTACTTTCCTTTTCAAACGGAAATTTCTCGTCACCGTAAGGAGTCCCGCTAAACACAGTGACGTGCATCCGGTCCTGCAAAAAAAAAAAGATCCTACTTTGGGCGGCCTCCTTCGGCACAAAATTCGGTCGGTTTCAAAGTAGACGAGCTCTCGCAAGGGGAAAAAATATTAATAAATGATAGGTGAGTCCTATTTCCTGGGACCGGATTCGTATATGGAATACAGACAGTCGGAGGGTGGGCAATACCGTTAACCGACATCATCGATATTATTCGACAGGCTTGATCGTCCTTTTTGTGTGCGACAAAGAATGTCCTTACATCTTCCGGAAGGAATATTTCGTTCAGATCTCATCTGTTCTTCTCGTTAAATACCTACATCAATACGTATCGACGGGCATTTGAAAAAGAGTATGCATTAATATCGTATAACGCGTAACCGAATGAAAAATATTTTAAAAATCCAGGACTCGTTTGCGGTAATATAATTAACATTATTTACAATAAAGTCAATTTTTTGGTTTACACATTTTTATTTCACTTTACAGTTATCTGCGATAAGACACGTTTTGTCGTGCAATAATCAGCACCTTGTGCGCTTTTTACATACAAATTGTTATGAGTTACCATTACGTCGCCACTTATCTCTCACACTTAGGCAAACCAACCTAAAGTGTCTCGTGCGATATGGCGTCGTCACGCTTCGAGCGTTCGCAACTTTCGCGGCGATTTGCTATAGGACGACTTCTCAACCATTTCTGATATGTTCTCGTTAATAAAATTACCCAAATTTTCATATTTTGTGTATAATAACTAATAACTTTTACAAAGAATGTAATGTTCATAATATGATTAAAAATTCTAAAAGTCTTTTATTTTTTAAAATGAAAACAGAATAAATATATACTTTCTAAAACTTATAGAACAATCTCATTCTAAAAGACAGAAAAAAATTGAGCTATTCTTTTTTAAGACTGGCTCAAGTTTCATTCTTTAGAGTAAGATTCCTCTCTAAAGAATTTAGAAAGTAATTACGCAATTCATGTTTTTTAAATAAAATCTCATTTCTAGATCTCATCAAATATTTATATTCTAATTGCGGTTAAGCAATCAACTGTTGTCGCAGTCAATTGCTCGTGCAAGACAATAAAAGAGTCTAGGTTTTTCCTGTGTACCACGCATGTGCAAGCGCCGCAAGATTAAGTTGCGTCTCGAGGTTCGATGATTCAAATGCACGCGTGTCTACGCGTCTATTGTCATTGAACTAAACGCACCACTTAATTCTTTCTATTAGCTGATAATAGTGCACGATAACGTCTTATATTTATTGCCGTACGTGATTTAATTATCTTGATTGCTCGACTTAAAAGGTGCTACTTAAAAGGTCACCAACATTGTCTTAATTCACTTCGATATATCAGTGATAGTATGATACAGTTCCGTGTTTTATTTTACGCCAAAGACATTGTTGGTTGTTAATTACATCGCGATAGAAATCAATGTTTAACGAATATTTACAAAAATCCATGAAGAATCGCGTTCTTGTTATATTATTTGCATTGAAATATATACATTTTTATGTTCTTCGTAAATTTCTTGAAGAGAAGATAAATCCTAAAATATACACATTTCTTTTTCATGTTGCTCTGGACTTGCTACCCCGTGCTAAAGACTTCCGTGGACTTTCGATCCCCCGTGGCCACGATCGCTCAAAATTAATCTCCTCTCCTCCCGTAGAGAGGAGTCATCGGTCGACGCGGGCACCTTCCGAGATCGTTAATCCACGATTTACGCAATCACGTTTCGTAACGATGCCCCGTACATCTGCCACCTACACGCCTTGGGACAGGAATTATCCTAATGACGGTCGAGGGCTGTTTATAACGCCTTAAATTGATTCCGCCGCCTTGTGGTTTCGGGCAGCGTATATATCCGAGCAGTCAATCACTCCCCCGATATATCTCTCATAACAAATTCTATCTGCTCGTAACAGCAAGAGATTGGCAAGTATCCTGGCGAGATCATAAAGTTCTTGGCAAGACATATATCTACGATCATTATTTCTAAATAATATAAATGTAATCGAAACAAGAATTATCGCAAATTAAGCACATAATAATCATTAAATAACATAAAAAGCAAGGAAGTAGTAGTAAATTCATCTTAATGATGAGAAAATACTGAACAAATACGATAAAATACTAAATAATAGGTCTGTCGCGTTTTGTGCACTCACAATCAGTATCTTCGCTTTTTCCGGGGTTGTCACAAATTTCTCATCATAAAAAAAAATTTCATAACTTTTCCCTGATTTCCAGATAAAATTTCATAATCTTCCTTGATGCTTTTAATAATATTTTGAAATGTTTTGTATTTTCGCTTTAATTTGGAAACCGTCAAATATTTTGTTAAAGATGTAATTTAACATAGCAATATAAATTACTATTAATGTTACTGATACTGCTCGCGTTTAATTGTTAAATTGGAAGTATTCCAAAACTGCGTAGGTATGATGTACGCATTAAACTTCCTTAAAATCAAACATTTAATTAAAAAAAAAATTTTTTTAATTCCTTGATTTCCCTGATTGTTTTCCATTTCTTTGACATTTCCTTGATTTACAATCTATGGTAACCTTTTCTCTCTTCAATGTCCAAATAGATATATATTTATTTCATTCTAAGTGCAAAAATTTATTTCAAACAACACATTTAAATAAAAATCCAGTATAGACGCTATTTTAATAAAAAAATTTTATTCCGCACCTCTGCAAATTTCTGCACGTAGGTACCTATTATACTGACGACAGCGGTTTACGATTACACATAACGCGGTGTCAGACTATTACGTAGCGTCTCGTCGCAAAACTGCGCGACATAATCGCGAGATAGAACTCAATATAGAATAGGGATCTCGAATGTTTTATGAAATTACTCCGACGAAAATTACTCGCAGTGACAAGAACAGTTTCTGGAGCGCTCGTACCGTAAAGAACATGCAAAATAGCGCGTCTCGAGTTTCGAAGTCGAGATGTTTCGAAATTCTATGCAAGATAGTATACGATTCATATTAGAGGTAAACTATCAAATAAAGCTCACGGACTTGCTTGCCGTAGGCTCGGTGTCTCGTAACTACAATAGCACAAATCACATCGCTGTTCTGAGATACTACATCTATATTTAACAGCATAATATTAACTATAAAATCTCGTTAGTCGTCCCCCGCAAATATTTATGTGCACTTTCACGAATACAGTTGGAATAAGATCGAGTGAATTGCTTTTATATTTTTACAAAATATAAAGTTCCTCTTTCACAAATATTTTCTCGATTCCCTTCCCGAGATGTCTGATCCAAAATAATTCAAATCGTTGCATGGATTAGATTCGCATAAGAGTTGTCTAATTATATCTGTATCGATAATTAAAGCGACGATGTTTCCCAGGTAAGAACTGTCTCTCATTATGGCGTATTGCCGCTGCATTAAATAGTACGTGCTCGTAATTAACTCATTAGTTAGCACAATGAATCGCTAGACTTGCCGTCTTACTATCGATTTGATTTTAACGATGTAAATGTGAAGAAAAAGAAATTGCGATAGCGGCTTATTGCACAATGAATAACGTGTTATTCAACTTTACACAATACTGAATAATTAGAACAATAAAACTGAACATTAAAATTATCTCGTTTCACTATCTTAATCTAATTTGTTCCGTTTTTTTTTTAAGTTTATTTCAATTTTTTTCTAATAAAAATATTTTCTAATAAAAATATTAAATTTTCTAATAAAAATTGAAAGAAAAGAAGCATAATAACAAATAGTAAAAATTTATTATTTTCAAAAACTGGCTGTTTCTTTTAATGTTATCTTCGTATCGGGAATGTACGAGTATAAAAAATAATTTATGAAGTAAGTACATGAGTAATAAGTGGAAATGATCGGTCTGCTTGTACTCGTAAAAGACACACGTCTGTCTCGCCTAAAGACACACCTGTACGCAAAGCCATCAATTATATCGCTCGTGCAATCATTTGTCGTGCCAATAACCTACGATTAATATCTCGGAAAACGTATGCTCTCCTTCTTAGCTAGCAAAGAATGACTTTATTTTTTTCATAGTTTGACCAATGAACAGGCAGCGTATATTGCTGCCACTGTTATGATCCAAAACAACGTACTTAAGCAGTGCATTAGTACCGTAACAATTGTATTTTAATCTTTATTACATGAACACGCAAACAAATAATTTAAACATATAATTCCCAAATATATAATTAATCAAATTTAATTAATATTAATTAATCATTTATCAAACATTGCTACACTAAAAAAAATTTTAATTTAACTCTAAATACATAATTTTTTTAGTAATATTAATTTAACATTTACTTACAGTAATAAATATTTACTCCATAACAAGATGAATTAAATCAAAGTAATGTCAAATATAAATACTCGTTTTTAAATATTATATGTATTTAAATATCTAGTTAATACTATTCAAGTGTTTATTAAAATTTAATACATTTTTCATTGTAAATAGGATCGATTCAAGTTACACGACATTACGGTGGTATTAACTTCTTCGATAACTAATCTTCGGAAATAATCATATATTCGCATGTTTAAATTTCTTCATTTCTTATTCACTTATTGTCGGACGATTAGTTGCCGTAATCCGAGTCTCACATTCGATGGCATCCATTACCGAGCCATTACCTGCCCCGCGAACGGGAACAATTCACCTGTCCAGCGCCACGGGTTAATAAATCACACGGTTTTTAAAGGAGAAGAGGAAGCGAGCCAGTGAAATAAAAAAAAGAGTAGAATTTCTATGGAGAAAAGAGTCCTTCTCTCGCGCGCTTTCGATGTTGATCGTATGGCGATTCACGTCGTGTGTATTCAGCGGTGATCATTAACCGACTATTATACGCTGTTCTCGAGAGAGAGACGACTATTTTTTTCTTAACAGTTGCTACGCCTCGTTCTCGAACGCTGGGAGGAGAAGGGAGCGAACGGATCTCTCGGAGCATTCAGCCGACGCGTTACACTTGTTGGCCTCGCTTTGTCCGAGATCGTACGCCGCGTTACCGCGGCCATTATTCATCCGAAGGGGTTGTCTACCCGGATATATGCCCTGACGCGAGCGTCGGCGGTCCTCCTCGAGCTACTTGTCGGTCCAGAGCCGAGGAATAATCCGGCTCGCCGATCGAATCGCTCGTTAACGTCCTGCTATACGCACCTATTTGCTCGTTCTTCCAGCATGTCACAATAGGACAGTCGGGACTAAACTTATATAGGGTTACGTAACTGTAACTGCGACTAGAATCCGTTTTATGTTGGTTGCGTGAGGACTTACAATGTTAATTGTAATGAAACAAAAAACTCATATTTTAAATAATTAAGAAATGTATAATTTTTTAAAAATCCAAACTTAAAAAAAATCACTGCTAGAAATAAGTTAAAATAAATAGTCCGGGATTGCAAAAAAATTACGTTTGAAAAATATATACGAATGTAAGTTGTAATTTCATAAAACAAGTAATCGACTATATAATAACGATCGAAAAGGCTGATAAAATTACAAGATGGTAGTAATAAACATGATACAGCTTTTTTATTAATTATGATATATAAATATATATTCATGATACATTGATATTTTTAACGCCTTTGTACATATTAAATTACTGTTTTATGTTAGCAAAATATATATATCAAAGTTCTTAATTTATTAATGTGTTTTCAAGGAAACGACAAGATCGTCAGAAGCGCCTCGAAGCGCACGTGGGTAATGACAGGGTGTGGAGAGAGAGCTGCCAAGGCCGCACGTATAAATATCTTGCCCTGAGTCGAGATAATGATTCCAGGCGCGTGTTGGCCCTCTCATAAATCCTGGGCCCATTTACGGGACAGATGTGCCGATAACTCGGACGCGGTTTCACGTTCGCGTCTCTCTCGAATCCATGATCTTGGCGTGAGCCGAGACCAACCAATGATTATTAACGTTAAAGGAACGCTGGTTAAAAGGCGGGTGTGCAACAATAAGGCAGTACAGCAGGAATTAAATCATATCTACGAGACGTAGAGAGAGGAAGAGAACAGGAAAAAAGCCTCGAGCTGATTTTACAAGCTGGCATAGAAACGTTTGATATTATGGTTTGATATTACGTGTCTATGTTAGAAACATTTTTCTTAAGAATTATTCATTTAAATTTTTACTTACAGATTTATTTGTAGTGATTAGTTAATAACACCCCTGTGTAAAACAGACAATGCACCTTTCGTAACTTCGTATAGATACGCTGGCTATCCGTCAGACATAAACGAAAGCTGATCTGCTCGCGTAAGAGAAGAAGAGAGAAAGAGAGAGAGATTGCATTCCATTTCGGGATAAAGTAATACACGGGAGTAATCATAAAATGCTTGTCATCGAGCGAACAACGAGTGATCTATCGGCACAAGCCGATGATACGCCGCCGCACAGAGAAACAGAGAGAAAAGAGGAACGCCGTGTTATAGCGGCTCGCTGAATCACCGCGTTCTGACATCGAGGATGCACCTGCGGGACTCCCACGCAGCAAAATCAGGGAAGAGTCGTCGCCGAGGGCGCCGGAAAAATCTCGTACAATACGTGCATACATATATACGCGTGTCTATTCGTGAATATATCCGGCGAAAGGGAAAACGCAGGCGTAACGATCCCACAGTTTTAATTACGCCAACGTGACCCGGGACGCGCGCCCCCGCGGCGTATCACAATTCGCCGAGGAATATTTCCAATTATTCGACGCTTAATTAAATATCATTCTTAACAACATACGTCGCTATTGGGAAAGTAATGGATCGCGCGTCTGACCGCGCTGTTAATGAAAACGTAGGCCGCGCGCCGATGAAGTATTGCGTTTATTAATAATGAACGTCGGTCCTTCTTTGCGTACTTTCTTTCCTGTTTTTCTTTTTTTATTTCGGTATGACACAAGTCGTAGATTCAATGAGATTTTCTTCGAGAGGTTTCTTTGAGAAGCAATTAAACTCAATTGTTGCATGATAATGTAACTAATATTTGATATATTATTTTATTATTATTTACAGTTACATATCAACACCTTATTAATTCTGATTAATGAGATTATGGTACTTATGTCTCATTTTTATCGATAAATGCACGTATTTATTTCTGATATTTTACGATATATGTAACGTAATTTATATATATATATGCTAAATGCGCACATTTTTTAATAAAAGTGAAGTGTGAATACGAACCTACTTATTTTCTGTAAGTGTCGTGCTAAATCCAGATATTAAATCCAGATATAAAAAAATTAATAAAAAATATGTAACAGAACTCCGTTTAAAAATAATTGTAAAGCATAGAACTTTGTTAGAATTAATAAGAACTGTCGCTAAAATTGTTATAAGCAATCAGCACGACACTTTCTTAAAGTATTTTCAAGTTTTTTATATAAAATGTATAAAAATTGGAAATTGTTGGAATTTTGTTTTCAAAATGCATTTATTACTAGATCTTTAGTAGAACTATCGCTAAAGACTACATCCAGAGAAAAGATTGCTTCGATTTAAAGAAATTTTCTTTGCTATACGGTTAAAGAAAAAATTTTTTGCCATATTTTAATATTTGGTTTATATTAAAAAATGAACTTTTGTTTATTTTTAGGTAGAACTATAAAAAGTACTGGAACTATCATTATTTTTTTTATATTAATAGAATGTCATGCTAACTTCCCGAAATCACGTATATATAATCTTTTATCACATTACGTGTCGCCGCGTGTTCTGTATGTTGTGCAGGCAAAATTGATAAAAAATTCCAGAGCCATTATATCGCGAGTAACAGGCTTCGGTAGCTTTCTCGCCTCTCCTTGTCAGCTCCACCCTCTGCGGTTTTCTTATTGTCCACGCCGCGTGCTCGTCGATCGGGTCATATCTCGTGGTCTCGCTTCCTCCGAGGTCTGGCCTCGGAGGAGGTTGCGTGTAGACGGGGAACGCACGCGCGCGCGCGCGCGCGCTGTGAAACTAATAACAACGGCTCCACAAACACGCAATTACGTCTCGACGGCGCGGCATGAACCGTGCTACCGCATTACGATGTGCCTCGAACGAAATCTCGTTTTCGCATCGCAGTTGCCGCTGCAAGAAAAAACGATCGACCTCGCGGGATGAGATCCGATACTTTCGTTAACAGGCTTGGGAGACGCGCGGGATTTTTTTAAGGGCCGTTGTCTGCGTTTTAATTAAGCGACAAATGGTAAAGTGATTAATTTGACGTGAATGCTTTCAAAGCTGTGTGAGTACTTTTAATATTATACGTAGTTTAATATTATACGTAGTAATGAGATAGTTATACGATTATAGGTATAGTAAACGAGAGACATTCATATTTTGGCTACACCCAGAGAAAAGGTTGTTTCGATTTAAAAAAAGTTTATTTGCTTTACGGTTAAAGAAAAAAATTTCTTTAATTTGTGAAAAAATTTTTTTGATTAAAATATTATTTTTTTAAATTAAATAAAATTTATTCAAATAAATTATGATTTGAACGTCATTTCTTGGATTTGAACATAATTTTTTAAAATCAAATAAATTTTTTATTTGATTTAAAAAAATAATGTTTAAATCAAAGAAATTTTTTTACAAATCAAAGAAATTTTTTTTAACTATATAGCAAAGAAACTTTCTTTAAATCAAAGTAACCTTTTCTCTGGGTGTAAATCTCAATTTAACAATGCAAATGTCTGAAGAATATAATAGATATGTACACTGTAAAAAAATATTGATGTCGATTTAATACTCGTACAGTGTCTATATATTATAATTCTGTATTAATATCAAAGTGTGCAAACAAAAATTCGAGATGTACATACATGTGCGAACGATGAGCAATCGAATGCTATAGAAAGTTAATTTTTTTTCAAAAGTTGGGGGACCAACTTCACAATTACTTTAATCTCGATTTAATTTATTGTTTATCTCTTGTTAATTCAAAAAATATAATATAAAAAAAATAATTATAAGAAGATAAAGAATAAATTAAACCGAGATTAAAATTACATTGATAGAATCGAATCTTAGATCTTTTTAAACATATATAAAGGGTGTTTTTTAAAGTTTTGTATTGTTGAAGTGAATTGTTATAGTTCATCTACATAATCTAATTACGCGATTTCTTAATATCTTCTATCTCAAGAGATTAGATACATTGGAATTATAAAACATTTTCAACAACAAGAATTAATCAATTGTTATTCAATCGATAGTTAGACGGCACAATACCGTGATTATTAGTCCACGCTTCACCTTTATCCTTTGTATACGATCGTTTGCATAAATTTCGTTATAGCGTGTACCGATGGTATTTTAAATAGATTCCGCTTGTGGTCGAGCCGGAAAAGATTCGACGAGTGTGCTTTTGCCACGCGACCTTTATTGCCTCTCTCGCTAGAGCACACGCAGGTGCACTGGCTTTCGCGCTTATGATACATTCGATGTGGAGGCGACGAGCTAAAAGAGTAAACCATTAATTTCATTGAAACCGCGTTAGAGACCTATAATTGTCTATTGATCACTCTGGAATTTTCTAAGTCGTGTGTATGCCGTAGTAGTTCCGTAATTCCTATTCTATGGATGGCACATCGTATATCCGAACATGTTATTATGTACAAAAGAATATTTATTTCTCTATTTCTTAAAGTGCATAATTTGTAATTCGGAAGGCACTATTTTGCTAAAAAAAAAAATCTAAAAATTTAATTAGATACAGGTAATAATTATGTAGCTCAAAGTAATTATGTAGAACGCTTAAACAATTCTGCAAAAAGAATTTAAACATCTTATAATTCTATAATTATTTTGATAATCCAAATAAAATTATTTTCAGGTCTATCTAGCTAATTTTTAGATATTTCAAGAAATATTCTTTCAGTGGATATTTTGGC
>Ga0157364_1005895_pt1 | contig 12534 bp, 8 predicted proteins | sample AttsexASBM2_FD_111476 | JGI IMG/M metagenome (GOLD analysis project Ga0157364, IMG submission 111476) | Fungus gardens microbial communities from leaf cutter ant in Ribeirão Preto, State of São Paulo, Brazil - Atta sexdens ASBM2 | ecosystem: Host-associated > Fungi > Mycelium > Unclassified ...
ATTCCGCTTCTAGAATTTACGCGGAACATAGATTTAAAACTTGAACTCAACATATACACTGAGAGAAAAGTATTTAGTATATTTGTAACTGTAATTGCATGGAAAAATAATTATGGTTATAATTTTCATTTTTATTGTTATTATTAGTACAATGTTAGTAATAACTTAACGCTAAGACACTGCCTGTCCCCTGATAATTATACATATTTATAGATATACTAAAAAATATATAGTTGGCATTGAAAATTTTGGTTAAATTATGATAATTGCAATTTTTTCTCTCAGTATAACATCAAAATAAGTGAATAAGTGGATAGTAAATTATATGATAGAGTACATCTACCAAAAATCTAGACAAACCAATATAATGATAATAAATATTATCTAGTTTAAATAATTTAAATTTGTTAAAAAAAGAAATTTATTTGTATCTTCAATGAAGTAGCTGAGTCGTTAATCCTAATTTTATGACACCGGTCGGTGCGAGAAAGATAATGAAGGCGCGGCTAGTTTTATTAATCGGCTGGTCCGTAAATAAAATTTACTTCGAAATTCCGTAGCGGTCGCTGAGATCGATTCGTCTCCATTTTTCGTGAGACAACGGCGACTCACGTAGGACCATCTACAGATAAAATCTCTTCACATTCCTGGCATTTTTTATAATCCTTGACGTTGATCTCAACACGGACGATGCGAGCATAAACAGAATGTCTAAAGTAAAAAATCTGGTCTATTGTTTTTATGGTCTATTGTTTTTATGGTTATTAAGTATAATATTTTAAAAAACGAAAATTGCGAATGTGTAATGTTTTACAAAATATGCGATGATACAGAAATGACGTCCCAGCTAATTAGAAATTGTAACTTTCGTATAGATAGACTAATTTCAAGAAATAGATTTGGCTACGACTGTGTTAATGGATAATATGAAAAAAAAATGAATATGATGACACAGTTTTACATATTATACAATATAATATAAAATTTATATACAGTGTAAATATTAGAATTATAAAATTTATTCTCATTAATTAAATATAACATCTTATTAAAATATGTTTTCAACTATCTAATTGTAAGCATTATGAAATTAGTGAACATTCCTTCTTTATCTGATATTTTATTCATGTTTTTACAAAGTTATTTTGTACGATAAAAAAATGCCTAATTGAATTAGCATATCATTGTAAAAATCTAAAAAAAAGCAGAGACAAAAATTGATTTAAAGATTATCTCGAAGATAATAGGATAACAAATTTTACGGAGATAATTATTAATTATTCTCATTGAGGAGTTAAATCGTTGAAATTTCCTACATTTAAGAAATTTCTCTTTCTCTTTCTGTCTCTTCTTGATTCCACGTGGTCGTCGAGGAAAGAAAAGAAAAGAAGAGAGAAGCGTCGATCCCGGAGACGCGGAATAAGTGTCATGACGGGGCTTCGAAATAAATGTCTCCTACACGCGATGAGTCACAAATCCTAATGAAAATAATAATACCCGAAAGATTCCGTTCTTTCGTGGCCGTGCAGCGCAACGAGGATAAATTTACTGCGCGATCTACGGACGGATAAGGCATACCTGGGGACACCTCCGTCCGGTTATAGGTTCTACCATGTAACGGGTGGTACAAAGAAGATCTTTACGATAGACTCAATCTTACATTGTTTCAATACATCCGAATCTCGTTTTTATACGATTGTACAGAAATGATAGTTAATCAGAAATCGTAATGAAATTAATTGTAAGAAATCAATATGGCTACAACTGATAGTAATGGATAACATGGAAAAAATGAGTATGGGGGCAGTTCTGTACGTTTTGTCTTTAATGTATATAGAATTTGCTCTTATTGTCGATCATATATTATTATATAATTTGTCTTTATATAGAGACTATTAATATAATCTTCTTGTGAGTTTAGTTTTCTATTCTGTATGAATTTTGTACTAAATCGTCTCGTCTTTAGGGCAGACAGAGATGATTTTTTTATAGCTATAATGTCGAAATATATATATGACTTATCAGAATTTAAATTTGACATTAGCTAAAACACTTTTGCTCTCTTATATATTAACAAACGCGATTAGCATTAAATTAGAAAAAAATATTCTCTATTTAAAAAATTCAATATATATATATATATATATATATATATACTGAGAGAAAAATATCATATAATATCTTTATCTTAGTTTTTTAAAGTTTGCTGCGAAATTTTGCGGCGATATACCGCAAGCGAAACTTTTATCAGCATTGTTCTTTGAGACTATGATTTCGAGAGTTCAGATATCTTCCGTGTTCTCTTATCATTCCGGTAGTTTCTCTCTCGTATCAAAGACCGGTTCTCGGAAACACCCCATAGACAAATGTCGCAGCACTTGCCTTGAACAGTGCGATATCACCGGTCTCACGTCTAAACGACTTGTAAAACAAGCGCTTAACGATTGCTGGTACCTGGAGGAGATAGACAAAGAGAAAGTGGGAAAGATTGAGGGAGAGGAATAGAAGAAGAGGTAGGCAAAGGGGGTTCAGTCCGGCCCGTAGGTCCCACGTGCTTCGAGGAGGTCCAGGCTGCTAAATTGAGTTTACGAGACGCCGAGAGCGTCTCTCTCGCCTTTTCTCATACTCTTTTTTTTTTCTTATTCTGTCTCTTTTCTCTTTCCTACACATCTCTTTAAGACTCTGCCTCCTTACACTCAGTGCCCGCCCTTAATTCACAAGTACGAAAAAGGCAGAATATACCCTCTTCTCAGTACTTTACACACCGACACCGGCGTTATCTTAAGCGATATTATTTCGATTCCCCAGCCTCGCCGATCAGCATCGTTGGTTTACTCGCTGCTTTAAACGTGATGTTCGCGCCTGCGAATGCAATTAAAGTGTACCCCTAGGATGTCTTTATAATGGAATAATGGAGAACATGTCTCTAATGGGAATCGATGATGAATATATTAATATTACAATTTGCATTACTTTTAATTACGCAGCTTACTTAGTATTCGATACATTATTTGTTTTGAAGTAATTATAAATTTCTAGACAGAGTTAATATCATTCTTAATTATCGGTATTTTAATTTTTAATGAAGGATTAATAATTAATTTTTTTTAAATAAGGGAAACAAATAATGAGATAGAAAGAGAGACAGAGAAAAAAAGGAGAGAAATACACTTTTAAGATTACATTTGATAATAGTATAATTAGCATAACAACTCTTAAACATGATGTATAATAATGATGTAATTAGCATAACAATTTGTTTAAAACCAACTCGTGTTCAGCCTGCCGTCTTTTACTTGGAATTTTTTGTACGCGAAACGTAGTATATCTTCGCAAAAAGGCCAACTGTTTTTTTTTTTGAAAGGCACACACTGCTTTGCAATTTCAGTGGCCAGAGGGAGGATAAAACTCACGGCGGAGGTCTCGGGGATTCCAGCAGCGAGAGTGGCGACGAGACGAAGCGGCAATCCGGCCAGCAGCAACAGCAACAACAACCGTCTTCCTGCGCGGTTCAACAGCAACAGCAGCAGCAGCAACAAATGGTGGACCATCAACAAACCTCTAGCATGTACCAACTTCCGCCACCAGCTTCCGTCTCCGTTTCCAGTCCGCATTCGTATCACCAAGGCCATAGCTCGACCTTGAGCCATCCACACATGCAGCACCACGACACGAGTAGCGAAAGCGGCGACGACAAGAGAAACCTCCATCATCAGTTACAGCATCATATTCAGGTGGGCACTCACGGCGCCCATGGTTTAGTCCATCCTGCCGCCACCTTGCCACCACCACCGCCTAGCTGCGCTCAACAAAAAAGTCAGCTAGATTACATGCAATACTATCCACAGGTAAGACGACGAAATAATCTTGAATGTTTATTTCTTGCTCGCATGCGTTACTTTAATCTTTTGTAAAGCGAAACCACGATGGATAGAAAAATGCAACACTCTAACTATTTTTCGCATTCTCTTTGAAAATGAAAAAATTGTTATATACTGTCTTTCTATGACAATGAAAGTGGAAAATTATTATTTTATTCTGATATATGAAAAGTTAAGAATTCAAAAATATTAATATTTAAAAATATTCAATATCTCGAAAATATAATAATTCTAGATTTTTTTAACTTACGAATGCAAAGATCTAAGAATACGTATTTGAAATTTGAATGCTATAACAATAACACATACATTTATATTTTATAATTTGTATAGAAATAGATTAGAGAAATATGAGAATTTTCTATTACAGGACTATCTAATCGGAACGCCAACCTCCGCGGATCTACAGAAGTCCTTACCGCACACTGCAACGTCGATGCAGATGGGTGCGATTGCCCCTTCTATGGGCGGATTGAGCCCAATGGGCCCCTCGACGATGCTATCCAACACCATGCAAAGCGTCAACACCATGAACACCATGTCAATGAACGGCATGGGCATGGGCGCTTATCAAAGCATGGGCTCCATGGGGATGTCCACGTCGCATGCGAGTTACCACAGCGGCCTCGTGCTGGGCGAATACCATTCGTTGTGACCTTGGGCCCCAAGCACTCAGAGCAAGAGGAGCCAAGAGAAGACTTAATGCACACTCGGCGGAGCGCAAGACTTCCGATTGATCAAGGTACTCAAGTAGCTTGCCGAAATTTGGATCGTCAATAAATTATTATTGGTGAAGAAAAATAAAGACCTGCTGAAATTCATTTAACACATTGATTAATAAAAGTTAACTTGGAGTGATATATATAAATTTATTAGTAATTTTTAATTATTAAATAACATGAATTTTACTTGCATCAGAAATATCTTTTTCAACACGATAATTTTTTGACGATCCGATAATGTCCAAATAAAAGTGGAGAGAAAAGTCTTCTGTGGATATATTGTTGTATTATCCTTGAGCTTTTCTCGGTGTATGTTTAGAGCGTATGAAGAGCATCAAATAGCCGTCTATCAAATCGTCACGTTCGCTCAGCTATTCAAAACAATTTTCTTTAATCAAGAGACGCGGAAGCGTCTCCTGTCGAATATATATTTTTGAAGTTTAATACATTCTATATATACGAAACATTTTTTCAAAATAAAAATATCTGTATATAATTATTACTTTAAAAAAATACCTCAAAATTCAAATTGGGTATAATTTAATATCATGAATTTAACACTGTATAAATACCTTTACATATTTTTTTTATAAAAATCTTTACACTGTATAAATATCTTTATATTAATTTATTTTTTAATTGAATAATCTAAACTTGATAAAGAGATAAATATACATGTTTTGTATCACTTATTTGCTGGAACAATGACATAATTGAAAAAAATCAAATTTTCCAGAAAATGAGATTGTTTTTATTTTTAAAATTTTATAAGTAAGTCAGGTATATGAGGTAAATATTAATATATAAAATCATATACGAGAAGTCACAGGAACGGAATTGTACGTGTTTTTATAGAAGCATATACGTCTAACATACTAAGATTTTATTATACGCGTACTTCTGCGAGATGTTATTTTGTACATAAAATTCCATGTTCAATGGAATCTCAAAAATACATATTGTATGTGAAATTAATATAATTTGTAATTTTCCATGTAGGCTGCAATATTACATGATTATGCTAGATCGAAAAAATCCAGCATAATCATGTAATATCATCACAAATATTTTTTTCAATGTATTCTCTTGTAATAAATGTTTGCAATTCAGTTACGCTGATTTATCAGAATTAGGAACGTCAAAGGTTCTATTTTTGTATTACAACTAAAAAATGACAATTTTTTAGTTATGTCGTTGTTTTAAGCAAATAAGCGATATATATTTCAAACTATTTAATTAATTTCTAGTTAAAAATGTATATTTATCTATCCGTTTATTTGACAGTGGAAATTCTCCAAATCTTTTCCCGAAAAAAAAGTAGAAAAAATAATATCTCTCTTATCCTGAGTATCCATGAAAAATCAAAGAATGCCGAAGCGACGATGACGTTTCCGAACGAAATAGCAAAAGACATATTAGCATTTTACTTTCCCAGTTCGTACACTCTCGCGACAAGCCGGCTAGATCGGTTTGTGTTTACCACTATTTCCATAAGTAAACAATGGGCGAAAAATCCCAGCCAACTTTTCTGTCCCATCGCCGTACTTGGCGCCATACTTCTCTGATTTTGCTCGAACGGGAAAAATTGCATGATGAAGCAATGTTTCTTTTTTGTACGCGAAGTACACGCGAAATACGAGCGAATGTAACTTATCCTTTACGCCCATCCTCCTTCACTTCATAAAAGCTATGTTCTAAAATTCACTGTCAGTGCTGAAAATCTATAGTATATGTAACGTAAGTGATAGATTTTCAACGCTGACAATAAATTTGGAACACAGCCATAGATTCAATCAGCTAATTAATTTACTATAACCAACTATACGCTCCTCTTACACCATACGCTTTTGTGTTTGTCATGTATGTACATATGTATAATACACACGGCATATTATTAAGTTAATCTCGTTCTTGTTCGCTGCCTACCGGGTGTTCCCGTATCACTGATTTGGATTCCATAATCGGAACACATGATTTGAAATTTTAAATTTTGATGTGTTAACGATTAAAGAATTTTTATGTTCTATAATTTGAGGCCTTTAATTTAGTCTTTCTTAATTTATTACATTTTTTACAATCTCATTAAAGTTTATAATAGAATTTTTGGAAGCAACAAGATATAGATAATATAAAATAGGCCAAATTTTACAAAATGCTTTATTAATTCACATAGATGGTTTGTGCATGTGAGGAAACAATTATTATTAAAGAGGAGACATTCATAAAAATATATCATAAGTAATTATTAAAAAAGCAAGCTCGTCAATAATAATAAACAAATATTCATATAAATTCGCATTAATTATTACTGATAAAAATTGTAATATTGTGATAATTTAATTGACTAAAAACAGCAGAATGGATGCTAAGCTTTAGGGATACTCCCAGTAGACAGTGAATGCTGTCGCAGAATAAGATAGTGCGTAAGTTATCATTTATTCGCAGTTCGCACTCTGTACATAAGTATATCTAAAGACAATGAGAAAATGAGAGGGAGAACGAGAATGTTACGTGCATGAAAAAAAGGAATGTAAAGGTAGAGCAAAAAAGATGTTACGCATGAATGTGACAAAAGTAAAGTCGAAATATCGAGATGAATTCTTGATTCGTTATTCAAGAGACCTATACATATATTACATATATTAAATCGCTTTTTTGCCAAAGAACAGAGCTCAAAATTATCTCGTTTATTCGTCACGATCTTCTTTCTTATTTTAAATAATGATTTTATTTATTTGAACAATTGAAAAGTCTAAGATATATTTAATATTTCTATTTTTTTTATTTTATCGCGAAGAACGCAAGATGTAAAAAAATCATTTACTGCGACTTACAAAATCAATTTTAAAATGATTCAGGAGCGCTTAAATTCATCTCTAATGTCGACTTTCCATTCGTGAGCTATCTCGCGCGCAGATGTCCTAAATATTCCGTTAGCTATGACATTGCCTTGTAGATTCTTATCTAGGATGTCGAGGAGAGAAAGGATTTCCCTTATGAAAAAGTCCTCGGGACGAAACAGGGTAGAGGAATAGGAATTGAGATGGAGAGAAAGAGAGAGGCGACGTGGAAAATAATATCTTCGATCTACGGCAACGATCGACGTTATTTTCATTTTTGTATCACATTCGTTGTATTCTGTGTATTTGTTCCTTATAGAAATAATTCGAAATTAATAATTTGAAATATTTATTCAACAATTCATAAGTGCCACATTATATGTTATAATAGAGAATATTAACGGCTGATAAAAGAAGAAATCTATATAATATCTTGTTATATAACATATCTTTTTTAATTAATGAAGATATAACAGATAATACATAATAATATGTACAACGTTTTTATTCACTATTTGACAGACTTAAGTGTGAAATTTTATATTCTGTCAACTATTCTTTTGAATTATTTCGAGATTTTTTTTTATAATTTAACAATTTTTTAATTTTTCTATGAAAATAGTATCGCCAGTCAGTCTTTGAATCAAAGCTCAAGATTAAAGTCAATCTCATGTTAGAACGTACGTTTTATTAAATTATTAAATTAAATATAAGATTTGATCGAAACTCATTTGTTAATAAATTAACGAGCCATAAATATTGTACTTCTGCAATCTTGTTCACAGAATACTATACAACAATTTTAATTGCGTTTTATGTTAATTTTTCATACAGATAATAAGCATTATGCTTTCTTAAACAGACAAATTTTTTTGTAAAATTATGTAAACTGTTTTAAAAAAAATGCTTCGGCTGGATGAACGCTACAACAACTGAAACTAATTACTAACAGAAATATAGCTATCATTTTACTCTCTTGCATTTGGAGCATTGTTTAAGAGCGTCTACGTGACGCAAGTTGTGCTGCACAAACGCGCAATTTCCGAACAGTTTCACGATTTTCTTTCACTTTTTTTTCCGGAAGTTGCTTTTTATCTTCATTATATTCCATCATTACATATTTTCGAGATATCTTTTCCAAACTTGTAGAACTTTAATCGAGATCGAAAACTCGAGGAATTTTCTACGAAACGAACGCTGCGATTCGACCAAAGTTAAAGAATTAATTTTTGCGGATAGGATGTTAATCGTAATCGACTCTTGCACAAATTACGCACTCGCACGCAACTCGCGCATACAAGAAGGAGGCAGAAGGGCAGTCGAAGCGAAGGAGCGAATGAATGAAAGGAGAACCGAGCGCGCGCCGCAAGGACGATAATTAATGACCATCGTCTGGTCCTCTCCAGTTCTCATTCGTGTATTTTAGACAAATCTAACGTTGCACAACTAACTGAGACGAATTGCCGAGAGTGATCGTGAGTGCGATTATTCATGCATGTGTGTTGAGCAGCGAGTGAGTTGTACGTGTGGGCGTATGTATATGTATGTGTACGTATGTGTATGTGTATGTGTGTGCACAGAGTGGTTAGTAAGGCAGACGATGCGCAAGTAGATATAAGTAAGAGATCACGATGTACGATCGAATTGTAATCGAGTAAAGTTGATGTTATTTAAAGTAACAAGATGCTAGTGTTATCTGCGTTTACGCACACACGTCCTTTTATAGCATCCTGCGTCTTTTATCTTGCTTGTAGATGCTGCTGAGTACCAAAAGTGGTAAGTAATATGCATGGATATTTTTGAAAACATAATTAATTGCAAAATAATAAGTTCTAAATAATATATAGATCCAAAATTAGATACATTTAATTATTTTTTTAAAAAGTAGCAAATTTTAATACAAAGTTTTTTTTTATTGACTACGAAACTTTTTTATTGAATAAAAGTAGTGTCTCGTAATGTGGTTAAAATATAAATATGTAAAAACTCGATATTTGGAAAAATATGATCGGATTTGACTTTTTACGATTTCGCTGAATTTATTTCTTCGCTTTACGCCAGTAATGCGCCATGATTTCATTCAATTTTCTCGCTTCGATATCCGGATTCGTCAAGAACACTGCACTGAATTCGCTGACAAGAGGAGCTGTGCAAAAATATCATGGTGACGCACCTAAGCGAAAAATTTCATCTTTTCCGAGATGATTTTCAAGATCAACGAGGCAGTTTATAGATGGCCATAACGAAACGCAGAAGAGTGCGATGTGAAAAAGGCAAGTGTCTGGATCGTTTTTCCCCTCGCTGTTGGCGCAGCGCGCTAACAAGTAGCCATTGTGAGCCCCGTGTCAAGATGCTACTTGACAGTATACTCTCTCGGCGGACCCTCTTCAGGCCCACTCGCCCCCGTTCCGCCACGCCGCACAATCGGCCCACGAGTGTACACACGCACGCAGCACGCACTCACGCACGCACCTTTGTGGGGTCCGTGCTTAACTTTACGATCTCCGAAAATCCCTCAGGGCTCCGTCGCGCGCGGCTAATAGAACCGAAATTATAACAGCCCGATGAACATGCGTCGACTGCTCTTATTCCGCCTCGCTGACGGATACAGAAAAACCATGAGGGAAGAGAATCGGAAATTAACGCAAGGAAACCGTGAAAAATTTCATTCCGGGATATCTTGCTTATAAAGCCTTCTAGGTGATAATCTACTCGGATTGTTAAGAGGAACGTATAATTTTCCCCTCGCTGCATTTCTCTTTGATAAACGGTAAATATGTTTTTCGCGCCGTTTCACAATACGATTTTTTTTGATACTACGTACTATGCGTGTTTTAAAAAATTAATTTTTTATAAAATTTATATTATAGATGTTTATATTATAGATGATATTTATATCACAATAACTATTATTTGTTGTCAAAAAAATAGAACGTTATGATGAGTTAGAAATAAAGAATATTAATTAATTTTACGAGATTACACTTGTAAAAAAATAAGCGGAGCCACGTCAACACAGCCACGCTCTGTTACGTCCGATCGAATTTAGTTTACGATCATCATGATGATAAGAATAGAATTGAGTACAAAGGAGCCTCCGGTCACGTGGAGAAGCCAGATGCTCTCTTTCAGGATCGTAGAAGATATTATTCGAACTGTGCTGGTAAATATCGGCACAAAGAGGAGGTCGAAGATCTTATCCGTCATCATGATCGTTGATAGGCCTAATAGCGTGCCGAAGGACGGTCGTTTTAAAATAATTACCAATCGATATCCAGCACCAATCTTTCCGGGTTCATTCGAATAAATCGTAGGATCAAAGAACGAATGTTCTTTTCTTCGCCGCCTTTTTTTCTCACAAAATGTCATTATAAAGAGATAGATTGTCGTGTACTTGCTTTATCCTTTTCTTCGATAAAATGAAAACGGGACCCTTTTCGAGGGATAAAATTGTGAAAAGTATTGAAGCTATTTGTTCATTTATTTTTAAGTTGTTTTAATTGAGGAATATTCAGGCAGAAAGCACAATTCAAACATGGATAAAATAATTTTCCTAAATGATTTGAATTTTGCTGGATACAGATTAGAAAATGATTTGGTTGGACCATCAAAATAATTTTGTTGAAAATTCAAATTGATTAAAATATAAATATATAAGATTTTTGTTCATCATTTTTTAAATTTCTGACATAATTATGTTGATTGTCCAACAAAATTACTTTTAGATCTATATTCAGCAAAATTTTAGACCTTTCAGCAAAATCGTTCTTTCCACGAGGTTCTGTACCTTCCGGAGTGCATCCCCGTTACGTGGCGAATAATAAGTTTGATACCGTTACAATGCGATCATTACGTGCTGGTAATGACGGTGCATTCAGGCACGAGGCGAACTGCAACGCACCACCGGTCTTTCCTCGCATCTGCCCGATCTGCAACAATGAACGCGCGATGCACCACCCTATATAGTCTCGGGCAATACGCAATAATATACTCCGAGGATTGACGTTCGAGTAGCAAAAAAAATGTTACTTCCTCATGTAATAAATAACCTTTTGCTTTAATTCTGTTGTTGGAGTATTTTTCTTCTCACATAGAAATGCTGAAAATAAGGAAAAAAACCAGCATAACTAACTCAAATGCTAAATTCTTAAGAATAAATTAAATTCTACAAAATAATAGATATTAATTACATAATATATGCCTTAATAAAATAATAAGATTACTTATAAACACGGAAAGAACGATTTTGTTGAAATATCTAAAAATTTAGCTAGATAAATGAGTTTGACATTGAAATTGAGTTTGATGTTAAAATAGAAAACTCAATGCATGATGAGCAATACTGTAAAAAAATTTTGACATTCTAACAATCAACTTGAGTATTTTACGTAATTATTTCTATAGCCTAATAAAATTATTTTCAAATTTTTATTTAGCTAAACTTGTAGATATTCAACGCGAAACCATTTTCTCCGTGTAAGAGACAAACGATACTTGAAGAGAACTTTTATATTAAAACTATTTACAGTGCTCATCGCAAAGAAATATTTACAACACGAATCTTGATAGAAATCACGTCTCTTCTACGCATGTCTCTTACGTAACATTTTTGACGAAAATTTCTTTGTAACGCTCTAAACGCGGTGCATCTTGATCGAGCGTAATCGAGGCAAATTCGAAGATAGGTATTCGACGCGCATGTAAATCCATTAATGCGCCACTTACGGACGATCAATGTAAATTACGATGTTGGTAACGCTTAGGCGAACTTAGACACAAGCACGCGGACGAGCGGAGAAGCGATTTCGGAGGGAAGAATATTTATAGGCAGACCGGCTGAAATTAATTTATGCAGCCGCATAGGCTGCCACGTAATTTATTCGCGGGACTCGCGACGATCACTCACTCTCCTCGCGAGCTTTTGTGTGTAAGGAAATCCCAAGCCATTAGAAACGGGCACGAAAGGCTGCCGCGTCGATTCCTCTTCGAGCTCTCTTCCGAGTGTTGCCTGATCGAGCTTGTTGTGTTTCGCGAGCACGATTCTAAGCAAGATCGGTCAGCCGATGCCTCGCGAAAATGAAGAGCCCCACC
>Ga0157364_1005896_pt1 | contig 12532 bp, 7 predicted proteins | sample AttsexASBM2_FD_111476 | JGI IMG/M metagenome (GOLD analysis project Ga0157364, IMG submission 111476) | Fungus gardens microbial communities from leaf cutter ant in Ribeirão Preto, State of São Paulo, Brazil - Atta sexdens ASBM2 | ecosystem: Host-associated > Fungi > Mycelium > Unclassified ...
CACACACACGTATTCGCGCATACGAGAAATCGCGACGAAACGAAAGAGTGGAAGGACAACGATCCTCCGGAGGGCGCAGGAGGAGACAAACCCAATATCTGCGTCCGTCTGTTTGTCCTGCTCTTCGGTGGATTCGACGCCAATCTTACTCCGTGACGCTGTTATTGCACGATCCGTGTCTCCTCGCTCACCACAATAACGTTTTTATTAAATAATAAACATGTATATATGGGTGCCTCGATGGTTATCTTCGGGTATGCGGGGAAGAATCTTCAATTGCATGAGCAAGATTTCGGTTCGCTGTATAAAAATAATAGACCGTGTCTCCTACGAAAGTGAATGAAAATCATGAAACCTATTTGCTTTCAGCACCTTAAATTATACATGTGTCATTTAACTCATAATCATGGAGGAATATTGAAAACTTGAATGTTATTAGCAATAAGTATTTTGCAACAAAATACTAGCGTTCTCTTAATTTTTTATTTTCAAGAACTTTACATATAAATCAAAAGCACTGTAGAGAGTAAAGAGTTATAAAGATGATCATAATCATCTTTTTCCAAATTATGATCCTATTATTGCATTTAGAAGTAGATATGATTAATAATGATAATTGATTTACCATAACTTGAAATATTTCCAAATAGAATCTCGCGCGCGCGACATGAAATAATTTAAACTGTAAATATATTATGCGCGGATATCGCATATATTATAGATGTAGCAACAGTATATAATCGTGGCTTAACAATGAACGAGTTAGAAATAGAGGGAGATGCCGATCGCAAGGACATTCGTTTATCGCAATAATACACAGAACGCGCGAGAAAGCTTCATCGGAGCGAGGAGTCCGTGGCGATGTTACGCTACGCGACAAAGAAAGAGCTGCAGCATGCGGCGTAATTCAATGCTGTCGCGCGGAGATGGGAAGCGTGCGGTTTGAGACAATGCCCCGTTGCTCAGAAGCGGATACCGTGCAATAGACTGGTCGCTGTGGATCAGATATACAGTAACAAGGGAATTACATTACTCTTACTCGATGAACCTTTGACGATTCCGTTTGAAGTGCCGCGAAGGTACACCCGCCGTTACCGTACGGTGGTGTCACCCCCGACTTCGCGTCGCATAGAAGGGTGAGCTTTCACAGAGGGATTACACGAACCTCTTGACTATGGGGACTTCAGCCACGTAAACCGCAAGCCGGACAGCTATTATTAGCGAGATACCTTGTACGCGGACTTCTAGTGAGCTGTATGTTGTTGAATAATTAGAACGTCGTCGCACGAGTACGATTCTTCGCGCCATTCTTAAACAAGTCATTTCTTCTCAAGTCACAAGATAATATCCTAATTGTTCATGGAACGATTTTTTTTTTTTTTTATTAACTGGCAGACTTCTCGAAAAGACAAACGCATAGTTCGACACTTACATCTTCTTTCTGCACGGTTGTTCTCCGATTTCTTTCGTTTTCTCTACAACTCGCCGCATGATTACGCGTAATATCACGTAATTGATGAACACGTACATAATGACTTCTTGTTCGTGGTACGCGAGCTCGCAATGCAACGGCAGGGTAAAAGAAAGAAAGGAAACCAGGGAGGGAAGGAAACCAAAGCGCTTTGATCTCCGATTTCGATTATACGGAGCGCGACGATACCGATAAGATCCGCGTATGTGCACGGAGACTGTCTGCTCTTTAATTCCCATGTCACGCTCGTTGAATTAATAATACGGTAATGCGAGATCAAAAGTATTTTGAGCCCTCAAGGCGAATGGTCTCGACCTTTGATTTACCCGTAATACGTGAGCGTACTCGCGTGCGCGCGCGTACACGGCACAGCGCGGCGCACCGGTGAAATCCTGCGGAACGTTCTTCGACCCTTTGACGTCAAAAAGTATTCTTTCCCGCCGCGCTCCCGCGTCCGCTTTCCTTTTGGTCGCCATTTCCTCCGCGCAAAAATTTCATCAGACTGCCAATAACCGCCGCTTGGTAGCGCCATTCGAAGACTGACGATTAATTATCACAAAGCGACGCGTGTTTGATGTCGGAGGAAATGTTGGTGTGGCCCGATTGATCGGTTAATTTAAAGGGACGGTAAGGAGGGGGAGGAGGGAAAACGCGGAGAGGATAGGCCCTCGGGGGTTTGAGGTAGAAAGGGGGAAGACCACGGTTCGAGGCAAAGCACAGAGTGGCTCTGTTGTGCTGCCTTTCGTTCGCCTCGACACTCCGACAGCTCTTTCATCTGCGGATGATTACGTACTACTCCTCTCGTCGGTCTAAACAAACCCCTCGTCCTTGTCTCGTGCGCTCTCCCCATTCCACGACGCTTGGAAATTACTTATCCCGTTGGAAAATAATTAACGCGTTCTTACGATCGGCGTCGATCGAACGTGACTGTGGTCGCCTAGTCTCTCTCCGACCTGATAAATATATCTACTAATTGTAGGTTATAACACTGATGATACTGATACGATTAGTTTAATGACGCCGAGTACTATCGGCCGCATATGCGCGATTGCGGTTGTAAACCGGATGTAATAAAGTTTCTCCGTTCTAGAACTGTCAAGACGCGCTATATTAAGATCTAACGAAATTCGGGACAACATGCTTCACGATTTGCGTTCATTAACGGGACAAATGCGGCTCTGCGGGCGATTAATTATCCGACCCGGCACCATCATCCGTGTGTAACTCGCTGTTTCGCGCAGCCCGTTTTTCACCACTCGTCGCCGGCGTAGGCGTCGGCGAAACAGCGTCTTCCGTCTCGTGCCAAGCTCCCCGTCGTCCTTAACATTAACGTCACGGCGTTTCTCGACGGAGTCACAATTATGCACCAGCGGAAATAACATTTACTTAGTCGAGTCCCCGCCCGAGTATTGTGGACCTGACACATATCACCTCAGCCGCGTAACTTCTCTCGGTTGCGTCGCCTTGCGACGGCAGCTTAAACTTGACTTCAACTCTTGCCGTTGCCGCCTTACGTCGCTCCACTAGAGGGACGCAACGTGTTGCATGATGTATCGGGGTACCGGGTACCGAAACAATCTTGGAAATGAAGATCTGATTCATTATATGTGAATGAGAAAGTTGGTGTCACCGACCAACCGGTCCGTCACCGAGAGATTCTTTGACGAGATGGTAAACGAGAACATGACGTGACACCCGCATCTGCGTATCAACCGGTTCTGTTCCGCATGAGTGTAAATTATCGTCGCTTTCTCGTCTCCGGTTAACGGGATCATTAATACATCGAGTCGAAGCCGAGTTGCAATATGTAGAAGCGCCAATATTTCAGCTGTCACTCATTATTCTATTGCGACGGCAGCGATTTTTAGAAGCATATAAATATACACGCGACCCGTTTTCCTTCGCGACCTATCCGTCATGAAAAGAACAAGCTAAGTCGATTCAATTTGTAATATGACCTACTTTGCAATAGCTTAAAATTTATTCCTTACATACTTCGATCGCTAACCAATGTTTATTACATTCGAAAATGGTTTTAAAAGCATAAAAGTTATAGTTGTCATCCACTTTAAACTCTGATTTTTTTATTAGATTTATGTTATTAGATTTATGTTATTTTTTGATTTTTGAATGAGAATGCATCTTACATAATTTTCAGAGAAGATATCATAGATCTTCCTAATGCACCAAATCTTCAAAAATAACTGATAATTTAGCCCAATTCAGAAATTCCGGTTTTAATAATTCATAACTTTTATTTTTATTTTATATCTTCTGCATTTTAAAACAGCGACAGATGACAAAAAGCAGACATCTATATACTATTCTTACTGAAATACATTCAATCTTTACTGCACATGATTGGGTCACTTTTTCATGTGATTCATCGTATATACGTAAAGAATGATTTTGTTAAAATTTCTCAAATTTAATTAGATATAGATTTGAAAATAATTTTGTTGAACTTATTCTCAAAATTATTAAAATAGAATGAACGTATTTTCATATACGTATAATGCTATTTTGGCCAGTGATAACGTTCATGTTTTTTTAGTATATATTTAACATTTGACGATTATTCTTACATTTTTAAAACGCAGTCATGTTTATGTCGTAATGTTTGAATCGTTGTAAGCACGTCGTCATAAAAGGAAATTGTTTGCTTGAAATTGTATGGTTGAAGTTATTGAAGGTAAATCTACCATTATTTTTATTGATCATTTTAATCAAATTAAATCTTTATATTATTTGAATTATAACTTTTGTACATACAAGCGAATTTTATAATAAAAGTTATATTGAATGTTCATTAGAGTTTTAGAACGGTAGAGCAAAAATTATCTCATAATCATGAATTATTTTCTTATTATTCGTTTTTTTGAAGATTTTCCTTGATAAATGAAATAATCCTATTGATTTTCATGTATATACATTTTATATCAGTTTAAATATTTATATTTTTCTTTGTTATATGTTAATTTTTATATATTTACAAAAGGTTATATTATGTTTAGTAATAAATCAGGTATGTTTGAAATAATTGGGTATATGAAACTGCAAATTTTCATCAGCCTCATCCTATCCTACACTGAGAGAAATATTTTGATATAACCATTTATTTTGTTGATATATGACTAACAAAAACTCTTATTCTTTCATTTAAAAATTATGCTGTTTGGTTTCAACAAATTTGATTACAATAATTAAATTTTGATTAGAACAATTTTTAAATGAAAAATAAGAAAGTTTCTATTACTTTTACTAATCACTTATCAATGAAATAAATAATACACATACCAAACATTTCTCTTAATGTGTATAGGATGCTCAAATAAAGTGCAATGTTGCAAAAAGTTTTGACGTTCTTAGTAATTAATTTTGGCATCCTACATAATTGTTTTGAATAAAATTATTTTTAGATCTGTATCAATTTAAATTTTTTAGATATATCTGTACAATTGTTCTTTTGTGTAATTAAATCTTATGCACTGGAAAATCATTGTGTGCACTAAGAACTTATACAGTTCATACCGCAACAAAACGTCTAATGCTAACATTTTGTGATTTTTTTGTAACTTTTACAGAAAATAGATTTTTTTTTCGCTTTACTTACCGGCCATATATCGTCGTGGTACTATGGATGGCAAACAGGTGTGGCGTTTAAAAAGCATCGTCATTACAAAACCGAACCGTCATTCTCGCGACCGCGAAACGCGTGTATCGGCACACGGAGTGTGGGTCTCGCGCTCTCTGAAACACGGTGTCGGCTTAATTTACGATCGTCTGAGTCCTGAGTCTCCGGGCGCCATCTTCTCGTCCTCTTACATAAAAATCAGGAAACTGCTCGCGGCCGAGACCGGCCGCAAATCATCGTCTGTCATCCCACGGAACGAATGGCCGCGAGGAATGGCGGCGCAGTTGCCTCCGTCGCGACGCGTCGCGACGCGTGCGGAGCGTACACGACGACGAATCTACATCATTCTGTCGGGCCAATGGACCGAAAGATGCCGCCGGAGTCTTATCCCGTCGCCGGAATATCCTTGTGGATCGACGTACGTTTTCTGGGAGTTTCGCATCAAAGCCCGCGACGTTTTCTCCCAGCAAAGAGAGGAAAAATACGAAAATTACGTCAAACCGAGAGGCAACGGGGACTGGGGACGAAGATTCGGAGACAGAAATGGAAGGACCTACGCTCCGGATGGCCGATTTGAAATTCCAAAACTTTCCTGATAACGTTCCTTGCGATGGTACCTAAGTAGATACGCGCGTACGACCGATGGGATGCACCGTATCGCCGATCCCGTCGCCATTTTGCCCATCTTTTCTTCCTTCTTTGTTGATGCCACGGCGAACGGAGAATGCTCGACGAAATCGTCGTTACTTGTCAAGAGCTCGAGCATGATCGTAACGACTATCGGGTGAAATATATTCATCGTAGGAAGTTCTTCCGTGGATAGAGATCGCGGGTGCTTTTGTCTGCCGCTTCGCGGCAAAGTTCTCCCGATGACGGGCGAGAGTTCCGGGCATTTTGCCGTTTCGGGATGTAAACCACGAATAAACGTAGGAATCAATGGATATTGTGTAATCCTGAATTGCGATTTTCGGTATTAGTTTCTATCAATATCACGCAGCGACATTGCTGATCGAAGTAACGCGAACGATGATGAAACGTTGGTTGCTCTGCTATGGAAATTACATATACATCCATTTACATTTGTTTCCGTAAGTGATTCGACTTCGACGTAGGGCGGATGAATGGCCGTCAACAAATTACGTCGGAATAAATTTTTGTAGCTTTATCGTGGCAGTTTATTAAAATAAATCGCTGGAATGAAATATGACAATAGATATGAAGCGGAAATAAATGATTGACGATGACCGAATCGCGAAAAATGGAACGGACTTTGCGGAAATAAAATAATACGTGATTGAAAGCGCAAATGGATGAGATAAATCAGAAAATAAATAGCCGTGATAAAAGTAGAATGAACGGTAATACGCATTAAAGCTGCGAGCGATCGATGAACGTGATAAAACCACGTAAAAATGAAATAATGTACAATAATTGCGAATATATGTGGAATAAAATAAGCACTCGTTGTAAACCTTGCGCGGCCGTGCGGTTATTGTTATTAAAGTATGCGGCCTCGCTGAAAGGCTACGGCTAAATTTGATAAAACGCGTATACGCGCGAAAATACGATCGAGTGCGCATAATCGGATAAATCGGATATAAATCCTCGTGCAAAAATGACACGTTACGCAAATAATATCGACGAGCAGCCGGAAGTGCAGCCGCGAAAGAAATGAAAAAGGACGAGCGCGGTACCGTTTCACGGTACCGCTCGAACTTTGCATGTACTTTTCATTCTACGGGAACGTGGACGGGCGCGCGCCGTCAGCGGAAGAATAGGCAACGAGTTACTAATTTATTTATCCTCTTTCGCTTGAACTCTCGTTGGCAAGACGGTGAAGAAGGAAAAAAGATCGCTCCTTTTCGTGTTCGTCCAGACTGAAACGAAATTGCAGCGCCTATCGCGCGCGCATTTCCTTTGACAGGAAAAACGGATTGAAAGTACTCGCAAGTTTATTTGCGCAGTTATTGTCGGCGCTGCGACTACGCCGCGGGTTCAATTAGCGAATTAAACTTTTAAGCGGCGCTTCCTTTGACACCGACGGCTCTCATCCTTCCCGTGGCCATTGTTTACGCGTCTTTTGTTTGACTCCACGGAAATTATGAGGGCGCTCATGATTTAAAGGCAAGGGGGAGACCTCGTCGAAAATCCTCATGAAAGACGACTCGGGGAACCGTCCTCTCGTGAAGCGACGAATTCACTTCTCTCTGCCTCTCTCGTCTATCCTCAGCCCTCAGCGACTCGGCTTTGTGTTTAATCGCAATTCTTTTACGGGTAAATGCCTTCTGTTCGTCTTGGCAATCGTTAAAGCAGATTCAATCAATGAACGGTCGTAACAAATAATCAGACTAAATTAAATGGACCTTCGACAGAAGTAGATGCGAAATAGAGCGAGGAATTTCAGAAGAGCGAGCAAGAATCTACGTGACAATTTATTTTTTTGCATCCAGTTAAAAAAATAGCGAATAAGAATGAAACTGCTGTATCTATACATTGAATTTAATTAATTATAAAAAAATAATGGAATTCTTTTTTTATGTAGTTTTTTTATAAAATTTAATTTTTAACATGCTTTATATCTTCTTATCTGCTTCTATCAAGTATCATACAACTAATATACTTTAAATGTAGCTAATATTAAACTTGCAATTAGAAAATGATGCATATACTGGAAAAGATTTGATTGCATTAATTGGAAATCTGGTAGATTCGATCAATATGTTTTATTTATTCGAAAATAAAACAGAATTCTTATAAGATGAACATGATTAATTCTTTTCTGTTAAATACACCAGAATTTCTTGTTGATTATATTGAAATTTAGACGATCCAATTACGGATGATGAATGAAAAGTTCACATGCTGATAGAAGGTTAATTCTTGTAATCGAATTCTTTCTGTTAAATATATCAGCATTTCTTTTTGATTTTTTATCATGGAGTTCTAATTATTGTAATTAGCTAACGTCCGTATAATGTCACACAAATTTCGATATTTTTGATAATATTTCACAAGTATCAATATATTCTACTGTTAAAATACATTTATGATTTACTTCCATCTTTAAATTTTGAGAATGAGATGATGAAGGCTTTCAAAATACTGTCCCTCTTATTCCCTGATATGATTTTGAATCACGGAAAGAAACAACGATTTTGCTAAAATATTTAAAAATTAATCAGATAGAGATTTGAAAATAATTTTGTTGATAAAATAATTATGTAGGAATCTCAAGCAATTATGAGTAATGCTGCAAAAAGTTTTCGTAATCAATTTGAGCATCCTATAAGTTATTTTGATAGTCCAATACAATTTTCAAATCTACTATATCATTTCAATCTAATTAAATTTTTAGATATTATAGAAATCGTTCTTTCCATGATATAGAACTTTGCCGAGTTTATCTTGCAGTAATGTCGCATACTGCTTGCGAGGAACCTTTACTGAATGTAGTTACACTGGAAAAAGAATCTGGTTAGTCATTAATTAGAATTCTGCTTAACGGATAAATCAGAATTTTTTTGTTGTATCTATTATAATTCTAGTTGAGATAAAAAATTGAGAATTTTTATTTATATCATCAGAATTTTCTGGTTCGCCCATTTTCAAATAGAAATTGTAAAAGTTTTATAGATCAATCGTAAAATATTAATCAAATATAGTTAATATTAGAATTTTCAGTTAAAAGCTATTGAATCCTCACACACGTGATAAGTAGGAATTCTATTTGATTTTACTAAAATTTACTTAATATTATAATAATCATATACATCTTGTAGATATAATCAAATTATCTTTCTTAAGTGTATTTGAAACATGCATTTAAAAAATCAAACTTTATTAAGAGAGAAATGCATTCAAGAGAATTATCAAGAGAAAAATGCATTTTAATAGTCTGAGGAAAATATCTTGAGTTGTCTCATCCGTTTCGATCAACGTGACAATTTTATTATCGCATCTAATTCGAACAGCCTTAAATTTCACAAGTTTACGTGAAATTAAAGCAAAATTTAGCTACGAATCAGCTTAGATATAAGAGCAACAGAGACCGCACGGTAACGTGGATGAGAAAGAGGCCAGGACTGTGGGAGGAAATGTGGAAGAGGAGAAGGACGAGGTATGAGACTCGCGGATCCTACGGACGGAAGTTTCCTCTTCAAATTAACCAGCTCGAGAGACGCTACGTAAACCGAGATTATTATAATCTCTCCGAGGCCTGACTGCGGTAGCATTAAACGAAGAGACGCGCCCTTTGTTTCTTGGTGTACGCATGTAGTATATGTACATGTGCTCGCGAACGGGGAGAAGATTCGAAGGAGAAGGGGCAGAGGAACAAGGAACTGAGGGCAGGGAAAAGCTAAAGAGCTTTGGCATGCCGGTTGGTTGCCGCTTTACTCCGGAGTTTGCTGGCGACTTTCCGATGCATTCACCCCCTCAGTAATGAAACCAAGAAACGGATTAGCTCCAAGGTTTGCGATAATGTTGTAAGGAAAGAATTGCCATTTGCCAAGATCCAGTCATGAACGAGAGGTCGCATACGAAAATATCCTATCTTTCTCGCGGTACATTTACGCGGTTATTGGCCCTATTATAAAAACACTCAGTTAAAACAGGCTCGCAAATAAATTCGATTATAATCGCGACCAGGCTTAAACGACGATAAAAATGTGCATAGAAGAGTTTCGGAGCACCTCAACGATGATATCAGTCATGATTACCCAAGCTGACAACATTGAATCGCTCTATAACCCACAATACATTATTATTAGGTACTCTAATAACCACCATCCATTCTGGTTCAAAGTCCAAGAGCAAATTTGCTGAAACACATCAGCTATTATCCTCGAAATTGAATCGTACAATCGTACCGATCTGTTGAGCGACTTTCTGCAATCATCGACGAACGTCTCTTTCAGTGTGACTGCAAATTGTTTCTTTGTTTTAATCGAAGATTCCACACCGCTGCAGCCACGGTCGTTAATCGTCAGCAACAACACCGAACCTGAGCTACAACTATAAATCGCGCGCGGCAACTACTTTACGTTTGTTTCCATAAAATGCAACGGCCGCACAAGCGCCCCCGGCGTTTCCCCATCGCACTTAATCCCGGGGTATTTATTCGCATAATAATAATAGTAACGCCGTTGGAGCGTTTTCAAGAATTATAGCTGTCCTTGCCTCCCACGATAAATGAGTCCGGAGGATTAGCTAAACAGTGGCTCAAAAATGTTATTATATAGCGGCATGAATATTCATCAACCAGCGAACTCAGCGGCTCGCTTTTAAAACGTTTCAACCCCGTTTCAACCCCGTTTCCTCTTGTTCCGCGGTGGAATCGCTTTGACACAGCTGAGTCAGTTTAAGTACTTGAATAGAAGTGATTATCTCCTGAGAGTCGCCTTATCCGTATGCTTAATTTTGATTACCCGCTGAATGATGCGGATAAAAAAGGCGTTTTCGTTTGCTGCATATTTTCTGCGGAATCTCTATTAGTCGTGTTCTCTGTAATATTATCGATTTCCAAGATATGCTTTAAATATCTTTCGAGTATTTATATTTTATTAATCTTATTGATACCGACATAGACTTTAATGAAATATTATTCACTTGACGATTGTCTTTGCAATGTATTTGTGGAATGTTTTATACGATAAAATGTCTTAAACGAAGAAATTACACTCACTTATTTTTAAAAATCCTTTTTGATAGTAATTTAAATAAATTGTTCAATTTCTCTCTTTATGACTATATCTAAAAAAAGGTACAAAGTATTTGTAAATAGCAGCTTAAAATGTATACATATCGCAATATTATTTTAAAAAGGATAAATGGTGTCATATTAACAAAAAGAGACATTAAATTTACATTGGATTTTGAAGATTAGAACACTTTTGGTTGTGTCACAGAATAGCGAAATAAGCGTTTTGAACGCTGGCTAGAAATGGGTTGCATGTCCAAGAGATTGATTTCTTCATGTAGAACAGGACCGCAGTAATTGGTAGAATGAATTTCGAGATAAGAAGAATGGCCAATAAGGAAGGGCACGTAGGAGGCGTGTCTTGCGTCTGAGAATGTTGCTATGAATTGATATCTTACTTTGATAAAAGGCCAATCGCGCCGTGTATCACAAAAATTTAAGATTGCGATTAAATTCGCGATTGTAACATCGACTACTTTCCGGGTTTCGCATAAGAAACGTAAAGCAAACGCCGGGATTCCTCACTTTTCCATTTAGTACATGACGGAAATAAGTAAGAAATTATCGGAGAGTGACATTTAATCCTGCCACACTTTCTTAAAAAGTAGCAAATGAGGGATTATATCGCATTCATGTTATACGTTCCTAATCTCATGATGTATGTCGCAACTACTTTACTCGACAATTTATGCGACGGCATAAACTTGTTAATAACGCTTTCGGGATCAGATCTGGAGGGAATGTATGCGTGCGCACAAGCATATAATAGCATTGCGCAATGCGTGCTATTGTAAAATTCTTTAAGACCCGTCGATCGCGACGTATAAATCGTTTGTTAGAAAAAAAGAAAATATCGGCGAGGGTATCGCCATGCAGACTAGATCTCATTAAAGTTTTCGCATAAATTCTATACCGAGGACAAATTGAAATTCTCGTTGTGCAGATAAGCACAACAGGCTTAAGAGTCACGCGTATAGCCGCGACACGAGTTCACGCAGCGCGCAGCGTACAACAACGCGTGCGTGGCCATTCAATCACGAAGTGCGTGCTCGCGATAATATACGCATAATATCGCGGCGATATTTCGCGCCGCTCAGGAAGAGAATGCATATACCAAAATGCTACTGGTGTTAAATCATACGCGCTCGCGCGTACGCGACGCTCACGTACACGGGTACATGCATGCGTGCGTGCGTGCGCGCGCTCGCTCACGGCGACTGTGAAATATTGAAAATGGTGATTAATTAAAAGGTACACTCGTTAAGCGGGATTACACGTGCGATTGATATTTTTGCCGGGACCCCGTTCGTGTAATCGCGTTAACGTGGCCGCCGAATTTAATTTGCTTTTCGTTCGATGCACGCCCTCCCGTCCGCGCGCGCGGATTGATTCGGACTGAATAATAAGCGGATACAGGTCCGAGAAAAGTGCAGTAATTAGCACCTCCATCCAACTTGACTGCAACTTTGGCCCCTTCCTTTCGCGTGCTGGCACGCACTATCACTGATGAGCGAGAGGGGAACCTGGTCGAACGTGTTTGCCACAAATTGGTTTAGGCGGAAGACACATCGAGAGAAAGCCAATCTTAAGAAAGCATGGTCTTACTATTCTTTAAAGACAAGTCGACTGGAAAATAATTCGATAAAGAAATTTATATAATAATAATGATGCAACGATATAATACAATAAATCTCTTCAATGTAATATTTATTTCATTATTCAGAGTTTA
>Ga0157364_1005897_pt1 | contig 12532 bp, 4 predicted proteins | sample AttsexASBM2_FD_111476 | JGI IMG/M metagenome (GOLD analysis project Ga0157364, IMG submission 111476) | Fungus gardens microbial communities from leaf cutter ant in Ribeirão Preto, State of São Paulo, Brazil - Atta sexdens ASBM2 | ecosystem: Host-associated > Fungi > Mycelium > Unclassified ...
GCTAGAAATTTTCATTATGGAAATATAATGTATATCTGCTATAATGAACTGAGTCCCGAAGAGAATTTATTATCTACACAAATTATGTCCGATCCTAAAGAATAAAAAGATACTAAAAGCGCAGCTCGGGTTGTTTCAGCATTTCATAATGCGATTTTTTGCGATTTCTTACGCACTTTTTCGCTAATATAACGCTCAAAAACTAAGTACACACACCCGCGTTTGTTTACTTCAATTAGCTAATCATGTAGAGAAACAAAGATATAAGACTATAAACTTAAGTATTATTTCTACATAAATGTTATGTAGAAATGGCTAACAAAATCAATAAGGCTTTATTAAATTATATATAATTATATTATGGAACAGCTAATAATTTATAGTCATTAAGTAAATTATATTAAAAAATTTCATTTCATTCACATGTTATACAACATTTACACTCTGATTACATTTTTATATGAATCCATAGTTAATGAATATAATAAACGATTGTTTCTTTAAAAAAGGAAAATAGAAAAGATGCTATAAGCAAAAAGATGTTATATTTATCCTTTTCAATTAAACAAAGATCATGTTGAATTTATTATTAAATATGATAATGTCATTTAAATATAACATTTCTAATCTTACAAATATTTGATAATATTATACATTGTTCCAACAAAAGTAGAAACATAACATAAATAAAATGCCTTAATTTGTATTCTTATATATATATATTATATGTATATTATCTATAATTCATAAAACAATTATAAGAAACGAATCATTATTTTATATCATTATATTATATATGATGTTAAAATGTGTAAATTTTATATAGCCTATTTTTTAATCAAATTTTTTCTGTAAGCTACAAGTATCAGTTCGCGGTGTTTCTGACGCTACCGTGTATAACTTACTGCTTTAATATAAATAGACATCAATAAAGTGATTGATCACCGAGTTCAACTATCACATGTTATAAGAAGAATCAATAAAATCATCAAGGTCGTTTCATTCATTAAAGTATTTATGATTGCAATTGTTATGGGATATCGGTCACAATTATCACCTATTTAACTTCGCGCCGGACGATTTGTCTTCGACATAGCGCAACGCTTTACAGCTCGGTCCAGTCATACCGATAGAAGAAAAGGGAAGACGGGGGAGAACATAAGAGCTCATAAATGCGAATTTAAGAGACGCAATAAAAACACATTGAAATCGAGAGTGAACGAGCGGAAACACGTGCTTCAACTACCGCGAGATTTTGTTCATCACATCATTGCTCATTTACGAATGCATTCGATGAAAAGTGTCTTTCGGTTCTTCTGATCTTCTTAACTATGTTTCACTTCTTTTTTGCATGATTAATTTAAGTGGTATTACGTAAAATAAATCTTTAGAGTTAATGTTTACTAATTATTTAAATAATTAAATTAATTAAATAATTAAAAAAAGAAAAAATGTCCTCCCTCCCTCTCTCTCTCTCTCTGTCTCTCTTTTTTCTGTACCTACTAATTTTTGCAGTGCTGTATGTTCTGTGTATTATATATGCTCTGTAACCGTATATTTTTCCAAATTAACCCGCCGGATCATAAATTTTCGATAGAAATGATTCATTACCGTTTGAACCTTGCTTTACACAATCCATCTTGAGACAGCGCGCATTCATTTGATTTATTTTATACTAAAGCAACAAAAGCCCTGTCATTATAAGCGCAACACCTTTCGATCAATGTATTCTCGTTTTTCTTTTATGAAAATTATATAAAAAAAGAGTTAAAAAAATTACGTTAAAGATCTGTTTATTACTTCGAGACAATGTTTTTCCTTGAATTCGTCATGATACAATTTTTTTCTCCTGACTATAAATGCCAAAGTGATCCAAGACATAAGAAAGTTTCGATGAAAGGTCAAAACTCCCATAAACCGTTTACTGATGCCTGCAAAAACATTCTTGAATAGATAGATTTTTGTGATCTGAATCATTTCTAATATTTCCAAAATTAATTTTCTTCAATTTATCAATATCCTCGATATTTTTATTCCATATCTTATTATTTCTATACTTCGAAATTAATTTTGAGCTATAATTAACAATATTTTTATTATTAAAGATAAAAGCAATTAGCTATACATAAACAAAGATATCTTATTGCAGATTATATTTAATAATCTTAACAAAAAAATAATAATGTCAATCTATCTTCTTCATAAGCTTGAAAAAAAAATGATTTTAATTTTTTATATGTATAATTAATTTCAATTAAAATAAATTTTTTGCACAATATGTAAATATTAAACTTTGTACGTTTAGTTAAATTTTTGACATATTAAGGAAACGTATTAGATCATCTGTAACGTTTCCTAACGCTTACTTAATATAGAGAGCTGGAACAATAAAGGAATATCTTGGGCAAATTTCGAAACGTAAGTTTGCACGAAAGATTGCAGTCTACCAAGAAAATGCATGTTCCAAGCAAATGGCAACGCTGCCTTCCTTGCGGAGACGCGGTATCGACCGCGGTTCCCAGAGGCCAAACCGTCTCAACCTCCAAGTTGTTCCTTCTGTAGTCCAAACAGCCTTCAGGATTCACGACTCCTTTACCCTTTCGCAGCTCGAGCGAGTAATACGATAAGGGAAACGTTGTGGGATATAAAATCCAGGCAAATGTATTTTAGATAGTTGCATCAGTGTTGAATAAAGCAATAAAAGAAGAACGAAGATGTACGAGACGAATATAATTTAATAGATATTTATTGAAATGTTGTTAAACAGTTCATAAATTTTGTGCAAAATTTAAACAAACTAGAAATCGACCGAATTGATGTTGCAAAAAACTCTGATGAGACTAATAAATAATTTTATATACATATAGAATGACTAAATATATATATATATATATATATATGTCATTAAATATGAAATGTATATATACATTTCTAGTTCGTATATATATATATATATATATATATATATATATATATACACACATAATTTAATGACAGCATAATTTAGGTATATTAGTTATCATCAATGATTGGTTCGACACAATTAGAACAAATCGATAGTTAGAATAAATGTGTACAGAAATGATAATTAAAAATTAGTTTATCTCTTCTCTTACTTAGAATTATATGAATTTTATGGGATTCGTGACTCTTAGTACTAATAATGACATAACTGTCAATTCTCAAGAAAAAGGACTCTCCATAAGCTATGCTTTTGGAGTGAGATGTTGCGAAAAATACCTTTCTACAATTCTTCAATGCAACAGTCTTAAGAAGAATTATAATATAATACCTCATATGTACACACACTGAGGCACACGGATTATTAGCGAGTAACTGTTTGATATAATGGAAAAGAACACTGTGTTAAAGATCTACATGAAATAATTCTCAATGTAATTTTATGCACTCAACGGTAATTTTGTATACTGAAGATAACCTAATAAAGATCGAAACGTTATATTTAAATAAAAAATCACATTGTACTTAGACATAAACAAAGTTTTAATTGTTAAATTTGCACTAGAATTGCACAAGAATTAATATTGGCTTCTATGCTCTTTTACATTATAATATAATATATATTTAAATTATAATTAAAGCTGTCTATATTATAATTATACTTTATTGAAAATTATATGTTTTAAGCGCGAAATGACATTACGTCTTGCACATTTTAGACGAAATATTAAATCGGATTTAAACAAAGCTTTAAAAGAGCATTTGGCCATGATTTAAAGGGTTTTGCATGCAGCCGACTGGAATGAAAAGGATGCTCGGATCTCGGTAGAGTGCATTCAGTTATGGAGGCTTGAATAGAGGAAAAAAAGAGGATAGAGAGAGAACGAGATGAAACAGGGGAGACAGGAGAAAGACGGAGGACAAGATGCAAGCGAAAGAAGTGAGGTACCTAATGGATGTGAATATATCGCCGTAATAAATTTCGCAAAAAGCCGACGGGGAGAGGAAGAGAGATGGTAAAGGTTCTCGCTCGCTTGGTCCAGTCTTGGCTGCAAAGCTTATTTCTCGTAGAATGAAGGAGGAAGGAGAGAAAAGCCAAAGGAAAGCCCTCATCTGACTATATCGGGGCATCACGTTTCCGGTACGTGCCCAGGCGGCCATCTTTTCTCTCTCATCCAATCGGGGACTGCCGAGCGATGGTGGGGCGAAAACTACCCTTAGGGTGAAGCGGCTCCACCCCGTCAAGTTCTACTCGAACGGATCAATATCGTGGCCATCCCTAACAGCCATCCATACTACAGCTAAAAGCCGGGGAAAGCTAAAAACTACAATGTCTTAGAATTCATGAACGATTATTCCAAATCGTTTTCTAACAATTAAAAGAAATTCCCCGTTTTAATATCCGACAATTATAAATTTTGTAAATATTTTGCATAACCTTTCAAAAAACGTTTAAATCTTTTATAAGATTTAAAAATTTTTTTTTACTTTTCTCTTATATAACATATTAAGCTCTTTACATTAAACTCTAACTTTTATTTATAAATACAAATAACTGTCTCGAATAAATTTTTTAATTAATTGAAGGAAAGAAGAATTAAATATAAAAAATATACAAATACATTACGTGCGCGTAGCATAAGTACATTTTGAAAAATGGACATTAATGGAAACTTGGGGAATGTAAAAACAGCTCACAATATTCCATGGAATCAGTAAAAAATATTGCATTCTCATTTTTGTTATGAAACGAAATTCAGATACCGACTTATACCTACAACCTTCCCTGTCAGCCAAACATGGCCGCCGCTCGGCCTCCAAACGTCAAGCTCGAAAAGTCGATATAACGAGAAGACACGGAGTGGTGGAAGCATGAACGTGAGAAGCACGGAATCCCATCGGAGTAAGAAACCCTAGTGGGACAAGGTATACGTATGAATAGATAGACCACTTTAATTTTAAATGTCCGCTGTAATGAAAACTTATCTGATCAAGAGCCGTCTTAATGCACCGTGTCATCGAACAAGTGTTCGAAGTTCAGTTACATGAACGTACTTTTTGGTCCCTAGATAAAGAGTAAGATATTTTGAGGAATATAATTGCATTATCAAAAATTGTATTACATTATCCGTAAAGAAATCCTAGATCGTAAAATTATCATAACAGAACTATATTTTCAGTTTTTTATAAAATCAAAAAATATTCTTTCCAGATAAAAATTGCTATTGCACATTAATAAACCTTGTACCTAATAAGTTCTTTCTTTTAAAGAAAATTCCACTAATGTTCATGCATTAAGGAAAAATGTGAGAATTTTTTCCGAAACGTAAACATATTTATAATTTTTGTACTAATTTTCTAATGTATTAAGTGAGTTGAGATTTGCCATGAGTGTATGTCGTTCTGGAAACAAGTATTGCTGTTAACGTCGACACATTAGTGACCTGATTATTATACTTTATACTTTATACTTGATATAGCATACATAAATGTGAACTGGAGGAGGGAAGTTTCTAAATTGCTACATCGACCTGAGACTATCGCTGGAAAATTTATGAAATGCCGTATATGTAGGCACTTGATTAGCTCAAGTTTAACTAACTACTTCATCTATCGTTAATAAAAAGAATTTCAAAATTCTATATATTAAATAACAGATGTAAAATTCTTTGCACTATTTTCAATCGAATTAATATTAATTCTTTCAGTTCTTGTTTTTAAGAATGTTAACATGTTATCTTCGATACATTATTTTTTCTATACATCTAAGGTCCTGTTTTTCATTGTCTAGTTAAGGTTTTACTTATGATTAACCTGATATTTTATTCAATAGGTTGCATCTATGATAATGTCATGGATAAAGCTCATTGAATGAAATATTAAGTTAAGCTTAACCACAAGTTATCAGATAATGAAAAATCGTATTTAAATGATCAAACGAAGTAGATACTTCGTATATCTACTTGTAATTACGATCTCACAATAGTATAGTTAGGTATAAGTAAAACTCTCAAAAGTCTACAATCATCGAAAAAATAAATCTGAATGATAACATATGCAATTCTTCATATTGAGATAATTAAAGATTTATTTAAAAACAACATATAATTTCTTCTCACAATATTTAACAAATCTTTTTACACGGATTTAACGCAAGAGAGGAAGGATTGCGTGATAATTGCAGATTTAAGTTTTTAAAAATTTACTGTAGAAAAACGATTCCCGAGGTAAGGTAACAAGAACGTAAATTGCAAATGGAAGGATCGGCCGTGATAAAATGATACGCTGCGTCGATCGGTCAAGTGGAAGAGTGGCGTGCAGAAGAGTAAAAAGAAAGCCGAAAAAACGAGAAAAGACCACTAACTACAATACAACGAGTGGCCGCACATAGGAGCCGCTCTTTGATTATCCTGCTGCTTGGTATAATAACAAGTTCATGAAGATGCGCATGCGTGCACGCTATTCCCTCGTTTACGAAGAGATCTTCGAATGTGATTGCACACCGACAAGCGTGTCGAGGAATATAATATATTTCATTTACATACTTATAGGTCCAGATAGACATGGGTCGAAGGAAAACCCTTCCCATCATTCCTCTGCTACATTCATTGGCTCGCTCCCTCTGCTCGCTCGCTCTGTCCTCTTTTCTTCCTCTCTCAAATCGTTCTCTTTGTTTTCAGAATCGCTTTCGTTCTTTGTTGAGAGACCATCCTCATCTCGATCTCTCCCACGTCTCGCTTTCGATCTGCCTTATCTCCGCCTTAATTCTCTTCTTTCATTTTTCTTTTTTTTCACGTGCATCTTTTTTACAACTATCTTTCGATCTTCACGCAATCTTTCTTCTCACATCCACTTTCGTCCTAGAGTATTTTTTACATGTGATGGTGATATCTTCTTTCCAACTACAAGCGATCAGTAGTATAGGTGGATAGGATTCGAAGGTTAGTCTCAAGACGTCTTATTTGAAACAATGTTGTCTCTTGCGTCCCGCTCGTAAATCCTCATTTCGAATCTTGACTCTCATATAAAACCCACCGCGCTGGACACCTCACCCTTTCAGCGAAACATGTCACCCTCTTTGCCATTTTTTTCTTTTACGTATATCTTTCTGGACAGGTACCCAGGTTTCTTTGTTCACTTTGACTATGTCTGATATAATCTAGTCGACAGAGATTTCTCTCTTTCTCTCTCTTCCATTCTTCTTATTAGAATTTCAATACTAATTGTATTAGGTATACGACTATAATTTATTCTTTTTTATCGATTCTTCTCTATCGTACTCGAAAACCTTAAATTTAAGATCAGTATCATCATTTCAGTCAAGTTTAGACCTTTAAAGATTTTCTCCCATGATTAGAGCTGCGACGCAACGATCGATAAGAACTTCTGATCTGAATCGCGCGAGTGAATCGCTGACTCATACTTGGCAGTCTTATCGAATATTGCGTAACATTGCGTCATTCTTAATTGATCGCGTAGTGCTATAACGTCGTGATAGTAAGCACTTAGATCTCTCCTCTTCTTGTCAGTGACCGACAGGTGAAACACGATGGCGACGGTGGCGGGCGCGACAAAAACACACCGGGCGTTTAAGTTACATCACGATCTTTCCCGGACGATAAATCAGACAGCCCGAAGCTGCGCGACACGCGAGTCGTAATATTTAAGTTAATGGCTCGGTATAATAAAGTTAATGGCTTCATGATAGCCATTCGAGAGACAAGCAGAACCGACTGCTGCATGTTCGCAAGAGCCGACGAGAGCCGCGTCGTCCGCCGTAATGAATACACTTTAAGTGGTCCTCTTCTACGATGTGCAAGTGCGCCAGCAACAACGTCCAATGTCCAATGGTCCGTGTATACGCATATACTTGGTGCCAGAGTTTTGCATGTCGGTTTGCGTGTCCCGGACCACTTTCAACGCTGCTTCTTGCCATTCTAGCGCGCGCGCGCGCGAGAAAGAGAGAGAGAGAGAGAGAGAGAGAGAGGCTCGCGCTGAAGAGACTCGCCTTTATCACCTTATAAAATGAGCTCTCTCGCGCGCGGGCGTAAATAATGGTCGACGGTCTCTCTCGAGGAAGAGACATACAACATGCTAAACGTGATACGCGTGTGCCGCGGAACGAAATTGCACTCCAATCGCGGCCGACATGTCAGTTGACGATAAGATCCTTTTAGCATCCCGGAGATGAAAAACCGAAATACGATCGAAATTTTTGGAAACAAAATTTTATTGCTTTTTCTGATCCCTGATTTTAAGTAAGTGAATCGTCAAACATCAATAATAGCGTTATAAAAAGCTATACGTCATTTAAATATAATATTTCTGAATTATCTCTAACAGAGAGAGAGAGAGAGAGAGAGAGAGAGATTTTGATGTCTTTTTCATTATGTTTAATAGAACATACAGAGAAAATGTAATACAAAATATAATATGCATATAATATTTTTTTTATTTTTTTATAAATTATTGATATCATACGATTATAAATATATAAAATATATATATATATATATATATATATATATAAAATATATAAATAATATATAATATAAATAATAATACATCAAGCAGATAGAGAATTGTATTTTGTAATTATATTGAACTTCAATAATTGGAACAGAATTTTTATTATTTAGATTAGAAAATTCGTTGAGAAATAGTATTATATATCATAAAAAAATTTTTCAGATTTTGTTATTTTCAAAAAAAACAAATATTTCTATGTATTTATAAATATGTACCATAATATTGCTTAGGAATGTGTAAGCACATATATCTTAGAGCCATGTTATTAAATCCTCCCGTAATACAGTAATGCAATTCGATGCGTCATATATTTCTGCTCTTCAGATTAATTTAATGATTTTAGTACCAAGGGGAGGAAAGATACGACTGAAGGAAAGATAGCGGCTATAAATAAGCCACATCCGCTTATCGGGATAATTTCAAGATTGCTTCAAAAATATTATGATATTTTTACACATCATAATATTTGATGTAAAGATCATTTTTCTGTTCTTCGAATGCAAAATTTTGTAAAAATATTATCGTTGCTTATAAAATTTAACTGTTGACACTAAATATTTTTGAGACTAAATTTCATGTTATAATCTAAAAAAAAAAGTGAGAATGGTATACCAATTTAAATAGAAGGGACAATTTTTTCTGTTATAGTAATTATTTTCTCAAATATTTATAATTGAAAAATTAACTAATTGAAAAACTCGAATCAAGATATCAATTAGAGATATCGAAATGATATCTGTCTAAAGATTATTCCAATTTTGGATAAATGAATATTGTTCTGTTGTAAAGTGCGTTTGTTATGGAATATTTTGGAACTTGAAAGTGTAGATAATATGTTAGCGTCTAGAAAATGTATAGCACTTATTAGGAATTTTCTATAATTGTTCATATTCCTCAATTGTTTTCATCTCAATTGTTTGCTATCTATTTGCCTAATTGCTGTCAAAAATAATGACTCCATTTTTTATCTGTATGCATGTGTTTATCTCTTTATTACTATAATTTCTTTCAAAGAATAATTGCTCTTTCAAAGAATAATCCTATCCTCTTGCATTGTAAATTCTTGTAACCAACAAAGTAGCACTTTCTACTAATTGTATCGTATATCTCTTTCTATCTACATCTTCAAACTTATTTTCCGTGGATAATATTATTTAAAAAAAAACATTAATCTATATATATGTTTAACAATTTAATAACGAATCATTTTTCATATTGTATATAGTATTGGTTTTCTATTTTTTTATAGTCTAAATATATATAAAAAAATTGTTCATAACTCAACTTACAAATATAATATTATTTGATTGAGCTATATCCAATCTATATGAATTTATAAGAAATATCTCAATAACTAAAAACAAAAATTGCCACGTTATATTCTGTTATATCCATATTTTATATGAATAATTAAATACATACAACATTCAAATTTATTATATACATATTACTATATTACTAATATAAATTATTAGGATGTGAATAATTAAGAAATACAACACTGAAATCACGTTTATAGGATGTTCAATTAATTACTATTAAATTAATACGTATTTTAGTAAGATTCGTTAGATAGCATACATATTCTTATGTCATTAAAAAATGCTGTAATTCTTATTTCATGTGAGTTCTTTTTTTTTTAATTAGCTACTATCTCTTTTCATTACTTTGTATGCCTGAGTTATAAATTATTTCTTATTGTACACACTTACCTTTGATAAGCCGCAAGTGGGGTGGTGAACCAATGGCGATAATTCTTCTTCGCCACATGAGGAATCCTGTAATAAAAACTAAGTATTAATACTCGAATGTTTTCAAGGCATCATCGATAAATTCCACGCAGATGTTAATAAATATTATCATTAATAAAAGTTATATTTAATTAAAAAAATAAAAAATAAGAAATATTAGTCTATAATTATTTAAAAAATTAAATTTTTTTCTCTCGCAAAATAATTATTTATGATTATTATGATTATTATTTATGATTATTATTGTCATGTACATTATTATAAAAATATATCTTTTTTTTTTATTTAAAATATTTATTTAAAATATTATGTAGTATTTGTACTTTAAATTCATATGTTTCATTTAATTTCATTACTTGCTGAAAAAATATGTTTACAAACATTTTTGTGTACATTTTTCTGTACACAAAATTTATTACATTTATTTTTATTACTAATAATTTTAACTCAATAAACTTTCTTTATCTTCCTTTTCATTCTCAATAATAATGTTTATTACTTTTAAATTCATGAAACTTCCATTACGGAAAATCAGTTAATTAATACAAAAATGTTTTTAGTATACATTTATTTGTAATTAATATTAAATGTATGTAAAACTTATGTCATTTTAAATTATATTATTATAAATTATATTATACTATTTAAATTATATAATCATTTTTAGATAGATATCATTTTATATTTGATATATTTATTCATTTTTCATAAAAGATATATTTAATGAATAAACCAATGTATACCTAAGCGCATTATTCGTTATTGCATCAAATTAATTAAGTACAAATTTATATTAATCTTTCACACAATTTAACGATAAAAGAATTACCTGAATCTCGATTATTGTCGACAAACTAAAGAAACGACAAAGCCGTCGGAATCTAATGGCGTCGGTAGACATAGCGAATCACGAAGATTCTCTTATCGTTTATATATAAATATATTCACAATATTTTATTAAAACACCGTGCAAGGAACGTCAGCACACCGTGCTGTCAAAACGAAAACTGAGAACTGTTTCTCAGGACGCATTGAAGAACATGATATAGATGAAAAGAATCAACGCAATGTCTGCAGCGAGTCCTTGAATCTCTATTCGCTTCGGTGAACGCGGGTTGTCAAAAAAAAATTGGAGTATTGGCGGAAGGACCTTCCCTATAGAGGAGGAAAAAATTCAGTGATTTACAGCGATTTCTCGATTGTCCGTTCGGCCTTCAGCGCAGAAACTTTGACAATTTCCCCTGTCAGACAAGTTCTTTGAAATTCATGACAAACTAAACATCTATGTGGTAGATGTTTGTTCTCTACAGATTATAACTACATTGTTGTAAAAACATAATAAAACGCGATTTAATAGAGATTATTAAATAGTTGAATAATTCTTTCATCAGTCGTACAATCAAGTAACTAAATTGTATTATTGCAATAACCAACATCATTATATTTTATGTAGATGTAAATAAATTAATATTAATTTAAATTTTAAATAAACAAACTTAAGTTTAATTCTCATTTCTCTCGGATAAGCAAAGCGCCGTCGGACAAAATGCCGACGGCAATATGAATCATATTTTGCATTTTATTCTATTATTTATAGCGTAGATATCATAATATGATTATAATATAAAAAAAAAACTCGTGCACTTATTACAAGATATTCTAATAATGTTAAAATTTTTTAGTTTAATATACTGTTTAATATATTATTCAATATAAAAAAATATGTATCTTTTTATAAATACATAATATTACGAGTATTGTAATACGTAAGATCTAATGTTAATTTAATTATTATTAATAAAGGATAAATAATAACAAAAATAAGATATTTTAAACTGAGAACCGCCATTTCGACACTGTCCGACGGATGATGATTGGCATGCATTGTTCGCCAATAACATATAACTTAACATCTTTTTGTTTGTAATTGGAATATATTATAATACGCTTGCAATCAAATATTTTTACGCTAATTTATTACAAAAAAAACATACAATGTTACGTGTCGCTTATATGAATGTATTCCAACAGTCATATTACACAAACAAATGTACACTTATATTTATTAATTAGAATTTTGATAGACTGTAGTCTATCAAATTCTAATTCAGTATTTCATTAATATACAATTAAACATACTTATCTCAAAATTTATATAACTTATAGACTTATAGAATTACTGCAATTATTTTAACACATTTAATTTTAACACAATGCATTTTGTGATCAATTTTGTAAATTATTCATAATTTGAAATTAAATATTAATAGAATAAATCTAAATAACGATTA
>Ga0157364_1005898_pt1 | contig 12531 bp, 13 predicted proteins | sample AttsexASBM2_FD_111476 | JGI IMG/M metagenome (GOLD analysis project Ga0157364, IMG submission 111476) | Fungus gardens microbial communities from leaf cutter ant in Ribeirão Preto, State of São Paulo, Brazil - Atta sexdens ASBM2 | ecosystem: Host-associated > Fungi > Mycelium > Unclassified ...
ATATGTCTAGATATTATAATAGATACCATATGTTTGCTCCTGTTTTCAACTCAGAAGATAAGGTATTTCTAATAATCAACATGGTTCACACCTTATTATCCAAGATCTAATAAGAGTCTCTCAGAAGTCCAAAATAAGTTAGTTATATATTATCTAAGAACATAAAATATAGGAGTTAGAAATCTTTGACTTCAGTTTATATACTACACTTTTATGAGTCACACTGGTTACATATTTTGAATGAGATATTCAGGACATGATAGGTAACTAAGTATCACAAACTTTATTCAGCTTGTATTTTTACAACCAGTAGATGTTATGATACAATAAAATGTGGACAGACTTTGATAAGATATAGATAAGACAGTAGTATATTATTAGTCCATGATGATAGAAATCACATGACATTACATCATAAGGTCTATGGGCTAGAAAAGTTGGGAAGAGTCTAGACAATAACATTAAGAAGCATGTTAACCACATTGCTACCTCATGGTGTACACATGGTGCACTCATGGATGACACATGGACTTTAGGGTAGGTGTACATAGTGGAAGCATAGTCATAGTATGGACCACATGTAATAGTATATATAGGGTAGCAATTCAGCAGGGACTCCTTGTCGAGTTCTCTTGTGATCTCCACATCAATAGCCTACTGAGAGCTTTACTTGTTTGTGTTACTATTGGACTTGGTGTCTAGTGGTTACCACAACAGTAGACTGATTTTCACAGACTAAGTTGCACTAGAAAGTCCTAAATAAGAGTTATCCATACATATGTGGAATGTACAAAAGTAACAACAGATTACTGAGATATGAGACCATTAGTAACAACAAGTTTCATTGGCTATTATCTCATGAATGACTGAATGGATTCTCATAATCAATGTTGCATCAGAAAGTATTCATCAAACTGTCTCTAATGATATATTATATATCATATAGAGATCAGTATTCATAAAGATACAAGTATATCAATATAGTGATATAATTAATTACCTTCTAAAATTAGTCTGATATCTGCTATAACAAATAACAGCAGCTTGCTTACAGACTATCACTATTTTGTAAAAATACTTTTTTTTATATCAACAATTTATTACACAGAGTGTGAGGGCAGATCATAGTAGCTACTTCATAACTATGTACATACAGACAAAACCAACATGAAGAAAGAAAGAAAAAAAGAAAAAGAACAAGATAAAAACAAAAAAAAACAGAGAGAAGAGTAAGAAAAAAAAATAGCAAAAAATGTAAAGCTAAATGCAATACAAATAAGTAATGTCTTAAATGAAGAAAAAGGCAAAAGGGTTGAATTGAAGGAATAATATGAAATGGGCTATAGTATCCCTTCTAGGATTCCAATATTTGTTGAACCTCTTACATTCATATAGGATATGTCACCTGGTTTTGATTGAATATAAGCTGCATGGATACAAGAAGTCTTCCCTAGAGAAGAATCTCAGACGATATTTGCTGATGGAAGCATGGTTGATAATTGTTCTAGTAGCTCTGGTGCACAAAGAGTTCAAATGGCCAAATTGTTGCAATCAAGAACTGTCTTTAATTATTAATGGTTCAATAGAATTGAGATTAGTATCTAATAATTCTAAAAAAATTTTCTTTGAGATCTGCCACTTGGAAGGATATTTTCCATTGAGAGAGAACAGAATCACATTCTTGCTTTTTACAAAAATCCCATGATGATTTGCATGGGAAAATAGAAACTGAGTCGAAACTCTTGGAATCTTTGTCCATTAAAGTATGTAGTGGCCAATTTAGTTTGCTGGGGCAATCCCAGAATTTGATACAATTATTAGCATTCTTTAAAAAGAAGTCTCTCAGTCCATGAGAAATCACTACAAAGTAAGTTTGATATGGGTGCAGTAAGAAGTCAAAGATTCTATTAGTAGCATGGAGAGAGTCTGTAATGACAACTATATAGTTGAAATTTGTGATACCAACCACTTGATTAATACCACATTAAATGGCAAACAATTTGGCTTCAGTGGTTATAACATTGACCACTCTATGAATTGTCTTAATGAAAGGTTTATTGTGTGAATAGATGTGCAATATTGACATGGCAACATGATTCTTGATGTTAGCATTGGATACAACAATAGAGGATGAAGGATTTGATGACGCTTTGAATGTAATGTCATCAAGATTTTTTATGTAATCCTTGATATTTGATGAACAGGAATGAAAATAAAATTGATCTGAAAAGAAATCTATAAGCCAATTTCCTGGATTGAGCTCCTCATTGAAATAGGAAAAGGAGGGAAGAAGTTTGTTACACCTATTATCCATATCGATAAGAGGAGATTTTAGGCATAATATCTGTTTAGAGGTAAGATTGTCAATGAAGATATTATGAGGAATATGGTTGTATAATCCATTAGAACTGCTAATAATGTGGTTGAGAGAAAGAGATGGTCCTCTTAAAAGAAATCTCCCATATAATTTTCTGAGATGTAGATGTATAGAAATAAGACCCAAGATGGCTTTGATTCTTGCTGTAGAGAAGATACAAAAAGCTCTGGAAATCCAACAAGCAGCTCTTTATTGCATTTTTCATAGTATGCTGAGGAAGAAATTCAGTGGGGCTTTGTTATAGTACCACAGAGGAAAACTATAGAGAGCAATGGATAAGATGCAGCATTTGTATAGTCTTCTTTTCTAAAGAGGATTAATCCCTCTAGACGAGTTTCCTAGCATTTTCATGCACTTGATTGTAGAAATCACTTTATTCGTATAAAATTCCATGTGATACTGAAAGATTAGTTTTTAGTCAAAGAAGAAACCAAGATACCACTACAAAGCCTTTGGGAGTAAAATGGGACCTCCTAAAGCAGTAAGATTGAGTGGTGGAGGATTGAAGGCTTCATACAATCTAGAAAAATAAAACACTTTAGTTTTTCTATGTTCAACTACAAGTTCAAACTTCGTGAAAAGGGAAAAAATAATATTATAACTACAAAAAAGGCTCATATTAGAATGTAAAATAGATTTGTTCTGAGAAATAAAAAGACTATCATTGACAAAAGAGATAATCAAAATGGGAATTTTTAGAATTTGTAAACATTTTTCAAGAATATGAAAAATAAGAAAGAGATAGAGGGTAGAAAGAATAGGTGAGAGAGCTGATTCTTGACCAACTCCAACATCAATATTACAAAAAGGAGATAGAAAATTATTTCAAAGATATTTTGTTTTTCTTCCAACTAGATAGTTTTTGAAGAAGATCAAAACTTTCTGATCAAGTTCCACTTTATCCATGATGAGGGAGAGGAGTTGGTGATTAAGTAATGGGAAGAACTAAGAAATATTGAATACTAAAGTGCTGATGAAGAAGTTCTTGACCCATCCTGATTGAATAAAATGTATAAGAGCAACATCTGTATCCATAGTTGACTTTTGCTTGAGACCACCTAGCTGATAAGGGTGAATAAATTTGTTTGAGATTGTAAGAAGCTGCAATCATTCTCCAATCATTTTCTCAAAGAGTTTTCCTGTTGTATTTAAAAGAACAATAGGACGAAAGAACTTGGGAGAGTTGTATATAGCCTTGTTAGTCTTGGGAATAACAACATTCATAGACATTTTGAAGTGGAACAGCCAATGTTCTAAGTCAATGCAAACGTTAGCAATATCAATGAACTTAGAAATACACTCTTCAATTTTAACAATTCTCTTGATATGACTCCAGGATAACTTGTCTGGACCAGGAGCTAATGAATTGTTGCACTTTTCAATCATGTTAATAAGTTCTTCTCTCAAGAACGGTGCCCATACTTTGGCTTCTTTACCATGAATTTCATCTAGAAGTTAGAAATTGACTTTATGAGATTGAGTAGAGTTGAAAGAATTGTGAAGGATGTTCCAGAGGTCACTCAACTCAATACAAGATTGACTATTGAATTGAATAGATTCAATAGCTAGGAGCTTTTATTTCTTGACCCAATTCATGAGTTTCCATAGGCCACATGTTACGACTTAAGCCCTTAATGCTAGACAGAAGAAGAACCTTGTATAGGGTTTACACAAGAGAACTTGATAAAGAACTCTGTACAAGATGGTCTACCTTATATACTCCTACCTAATGGTCTGTGCGAGCTATTTCTAGCCTACCCTAAATAACTATGTGTATGCCTTAAGGTCAACCTGTGACATCACACATAGTATGACATTATTCCTTCCAGAACATTCTACATCCTTCCATATGTCATGTGACTTGTGACCATGTCCTCTGGTGTGACCTGCTATGTAACCGCGTGATCTTGTCCTTCTAATCTCTTGTTCTAAAAATAGAATAAAGAAAAATAAATCAAAAAAAAATAAAAAGAAGAGAAGCAAATAAGAAAGGTTAAGTCTACTTCTTATGTTCTTGACATTACCCCTCCTCAAGGTTTCTCCTCCAGAGAAACTGACTTCCATTTTTGCCAATTCCTCTCCAACTTCCTCAGATATTCTTCTTCGAATTTTCCATTGTCCCATCCATATAGCATTTTTGCCATAAAATTCCCTGGCAACTCCTCTCTCCTGAAGTTCTTTTCTTCAGCCATATCTAATTTCTCTTATCTCCTTACTTCTGCATTCATCCTCCCCTCAAATTTCTCTAATACTTCCCTTGCATTTCCTAAGTCTTCTTTTTTTTCCCAGGTATCGTGCTTCACCGTAAACCCCTTCCATTGTACTAAGTACTTCTCCACTTCTCTTATTTTTCTTTTATTTAAGATTTTTTCTATTTCCCACTCTTTGACTTCTTCTACCTCTATTGGTTTTCCTTCTTCTTTTCTCTGTCCCTCTACTTGCTCCTTGTATCGTACTATCTGACTGACGTTCACAACTGAATGGATTCTCATCGAAGTTAGCAGCCGTAATTTGACTGCATTGGTGGATATCACCTCCTCAATTGTATATGGACCTATATATCGATCCACTAATTTCTTCACTAGCCTTTCTTTAAACACTAAGTCTTTGGTACTCAGCAATACTCTATCTCTCTTTTTCCAATCTTCGGTTTCTTTCCTCCCTTTATCTGCCTGCCTCTTCATATCTTCTTGTGCTTTCTTTAATGCTGCCCCTGCCTCTTCATACACCTTCTTCATTCTTTCCACAAATTCCATCACTTTCTCTACCTTTCCCCTTTTTCTTATATCTCCCCCCATTCTCAATTCTCTCCCATAATTTGCCATGAAAGGTGAAACCTTGGTTGTAGTATAAACTTTGTTGTTCACTGCAAACTCTGCCGATGCCAACCACTCCAGCCAATCTTTCTGTCTATGATTCACAAAGAACCTTAGGTACTGTTCCAGTTCTTGGTTCATGTGTTCCATCTGCCTGTCTATCTGTGGGTGAAATGCTGTAGATAGCCTTGTTTCTATTCCCAGCATTCTATTCAACTCCTTTGTTAACTCCGCTGCAAACTGTGGTCCCCTATCCAACACCACACTCTCTGGTAGTCCATGCAACTTCCAAACATTGTCTCTAAACAACCTTGCTAATCCTTCTGCCAATGTTCCCTCTGTAGTTGCTATGAAATGTGTCATCTTGGACAACCTATCACAGACCACTAGGATTACATCCTTTCCTGCTACTACTGGTAACTTTGTAATGAAGTCTACCATGATGTGCATCCATAGCTTTCTTGGTACTTCACTCAACTTCAACTTCCCTGCTATGTTATAAATCAAGGCCCTTAAGATTGAACAATGAAGTAACCTTGTATAGGGTTTACACAAGAGAACTCGATGGAGAACTCTGTATAGAATAGTCTACCTTTATATACTAGATCCTCATAGTCTGTGCTAGCTATTTCTAACCTACCCTAAACAACCATGTGTTAGCCATAAGGTTCCCATGTTGTTATAAGATAAGTGTGTGGACAGACTTTAGGTAGGGTTAGGGTTAGGACAGAAATAGGACAGTAGTATTATTATTAGTCTACAACAGGAAAAGGGCACGTGACCTAGAAGTCATATGAGATGATGTTATAGGCCTAGAGTGGTCTACAAGGGTCTACAAGGCTAGAAGAGCCTAGACGATGACATCAGGGAGCATGTACACCACATTACTACCACATGTAGTATACATGGACATTAGGGCAGGATGCACAGTCTTGCACAGTCACTGCAGAGTAGACATGAGGTAGACATATGGCCTTTAGGGCAGGAGGCACAGTAGACACATTGTTGTAGCATGGACCACATGTAATTTATATAAATAAGGTAGCAATGCAGCAAGGGCTCCTTGCCAAATTCTCTTGTAATCCCCACTACTAGATAGCCAACTAAGAGCTTTGCTAAAGTCAGCATATCACAAGTGCCGTTCCGGCGAGTGGTTGCTACAACACATGTGGTATGACATCATTCTTCTAGAACTCTCTCTGTGCCACATGACCCCTGCCATTACTAATCCTAGTCCTACATGCTAAAAATAGAATAAAGAGAGAATAAGATAGAAAATAAAATAAGAGAAAAGGAAATGAAATGAAATGAAACTAAGTCTACTTTCTGCGATCTTGACATTATCCCCCCTTCAAGGTTTCTTCTCCGGAGAAACTGATTTCCACCTCCTCCAATTTCCTTCCAACTTTCTCAGGTATTCCACCTCAAATTTCCCATCATCCCATCCATACAGCAACCTTGCTGTATACCTTCCTGGTAGCTCGCTCCTTTTGTACTCTTCCCACTCCTGTCGCCTCACTTCCACATTTAATCTTCCTTTGAATTCATCCACAAACTCCTTTGCATTTTCCAAATCTTCTTTCTTTTCCCATGTATCATTTTCTACCGTAAACTCCTTCCATTGTACCAAGTACTTTTCTACTCCTCTCACTTTTCTTTTATTTAGTATTCTTTCCAACTCCCACTCTTCAACTCCTTCTATTTCAATTGGTTTCCCTTCTTTCTTTTTCTGCCCCCCTACTTATTCCTTGTATCGTACTATTTGACTGACATTCACTACCAGATGTATCCTCATTGAGGTTAGCAGTCATAATTTGACCGCATTGGTGGATACTACCTCCTCAATCACATATGGCCCAATGTACCAATCCACCAGTTTCCTTGCCAGCCTCTCTTTGAACACCAGATCTCTAGTACTCAGCATGACTCGATCTCCTCTTTTTCAATCTTCAGTCTCTTTCCTTCCCCGATCTGCCTGTCTCTTCATTTCTTCTTGCGTCTTTTTTAGCACCACTCCTGCTTCCTCATACACTTTCTTCATCCTTTCTACAAATGCCACCACACTTTCTACCTTTCCTTTCTTTCTTATGTCCCCTCCATTCTCAATTCTCTACCATAATTTGCCATGAAAGATGACACCTTGGTTGTTGTATGAACCTTGTTGTTCACCGCAAACTCTGCCAATGCCAACCACTCCAGCCAGTCCTTCTGCCTATAATCTATGAAGAACCTTAAGTATTGCTCCAACTCCTGGTTCATTTGTTCTGTCTGCCTGTCTGTCTGTGGGTGGAATGCTGTTGACAACCTTGTTTCTATCCCCAGCATTCGGTTCAATTCTTTGGTTAGTTCTGCTGCAAACTGGGGTCCTCTGTCTGACATCACACTTTCTGGTAGCCCATGCAGCTTCCACATATTGTCCCTGAACAACCTTGCCAGCCCTTTTGCCAATGTTCCTTCCATTGTCACCACAAAGTACATCATTTTGGATAGCCTGTCACAGACCACCAGGATCACATCTTTCCCTGCCACTGTTTGTAACTTCGTGATGAAGTCTACTGTTAGGTGGGTCCATGGTTTCTCTGGTACCTCACTCAGCTTCAGCTTCCCTACTACTTCCTCTGTCCTATTTTTCATTCTCTGGCACAGGTCACATCCTTCTATATATTTCCCCACATCTCTTGTTACCCCTGGCCACCAATAATTCCTAGTGACCAATTCTACTGTTTTCCATTTTCCTCCATGTCCTGCTGCCGGTACATTGTGGTACCATCAGATTACTTCTGTTCTTAACTCCTCGTCCTTTGGTATGTATACTTTCCCTTTCTTGAGCACCAACTCCCCTTCTAGCTGCCACTTGTTTCCCCACAACTCCTTTACCCTCGTCCTCTTCATTTCTTCTACTACCCTAATTACATCTTTGTCTTTACTCCTGACCTTCTTTATTTTTTCTAACATTTCTACTTCTGGTCCTTCTATCACTACTTCCTGTAGACTACGAATCCAATTGTCCTTGATAACTACTTGGTTCTCGTTGTTCCTATCTACACCTACTTTCCAGTCTGGTCTTCTACTCAGCCCATCTGTTTTTCCCATCTTTGTTCCTAGTACATGTCTTAAAGTAAAATTGAATCTGGATAAGTATAGAGCCCATCTGGCTTGTTCCCAATTTAACTTCTGTGCTTTCATGAAATATTCCAAGTTCTTATGATCTGTCCAGATCTCGAACTTGAACTTTGTCCCTTCCAGCAAGTGTCTCCAACTTTCCAGTCCCCTGATAATCGCCAACATCTTCTTGTCATGTATTTCATAATTTCTTTCTGTTTCATTTAAGAACTTGGAGAGGAAAGCGACCGGCCTCCATTTCCCATCTTCCCCTTCTATTGATAATACTCCCCCATAGCGTAATTCGACGCATCAACTTCTATCCTCATTTTTCTATCCAGGTCTGGTGCTGCCAGCACTGGTCCCTGTGTAAACCTTTTCTTCAACTCTTCAAATACCCTCTCCTGTTTTTCTGTTCACTCCTACTTCCTATCTTTCTTTACCATGTTGTGTAGTGGCCTTGCTATCAATGCAAAACCCTTAATAAATCAGCAATAATAATTTGCTAGCCCCAAGAATTTTTGCACGTCCTTGACACACTCAGGTGTCAGCTACTCTAGTACTTCTTTCACCTTTTCTTTCTCCATTTTTATCCCCTCTGGTCCAATCACTACCCCTAAAAATTCTACTTCTCTCACTCTCCACTTGCACTTCTCTGGTTTCATGTACAAGTCGTTCTCTTCTAGTCTTCTTATTACTTCTGCCACTATTTCATCATGTCCCTCCTCCATTTCTGTTCCTATTATTACGTCGTTGATAAAAGCAGCCACCTTCCCTGTGTTAATCAGGTCCCTTAACAACTCGTTCATCATTGCTTGGAATGTTGCTGGTGAGTTGGTCAACCCAAAGAACATTACTGTAGGTTTGAAAGACCCTTCTGGTGTGGTAAACACTGCCTTCCACTCATCTCCCTCCTTTATCCTCACATTATTGTACCCCCACCTAAGGTCCATCTTGGTAAAGACCTTCTTCGTCCCGATGTTTTCCAACATATCTGATATTAACGGGAGAGGGTAATTATTCCTAATTGTCCACTCATTCAGATACCTATAGTCCTGAACCATTCTCTTCTTTCCATCCTTCTTTTCTACAAAGAACACTGGTGCCATTTGCAGTGACTTGGACGGCTGGATATATTCCTTCCTCAGTTGTTCTCTTACAAACTCCCTAACCTCCTATCTTTCTTCCCTTGACAATGGGTATACCTTCCCTTTTCTTGGCACAAACCCCTCTTTTATTTCTATTGCATGATTCCACATCTTTCTTGTAGGCATCTACTCCAACTGCTTTTTGCCAAAGACTTTGATCCACTTATGAAACTTTTCTGGCACTAACTTCCTTGCCTCTACTTCCAATTTTGCTACCTTTTCCTCCTTATCCCAGATCTCCCATTCCTCCACTACCCTTTTTACCTCCACCGTTTTTCCTCTCTTTTGCTTCTTCCCTTTATTCTTTTCCTCCTATTTCCTACCCGCTTCCTCCTTTGCTTCTTCCTCCTTCTGTCTCTCCCACCCTGACTTTCCCTGCATTGGTCTCCACTGCTTCCCACACTCTTCAGGACATCTTGTCATTCTCACCTCGCCTGTTCTCCAATCTATTTCTGGGTTGTGGCATGCTAGCCATGGTATTCCCAAGATCACTGTCCACTTTTGTTCCCCAATTACATCAATTTCTGTTCTTTCCCTGTGTCCTTTAAAGTAGATATTTACTTCTACTGTATGTTCTATTGGCCCTTCCTTATTGAACAAGCCATCCACATTCCTTACTTGCATAGGTCTTTCCAGCCTTTTTAGCTTGAGTCCTTGCTTCTTGGTGAACTCTGAGCTCATTACTAGCCCCATTGCCCCGCTGTCCAACAACGCTTCCACTGTTATCCCCTCCTGCATATCTATTCTTTCCAACCCAATCTTTACTGTGACTTCTCTTAAGATTTCCATTTCTACTTTCCTTCCTTCTTTCTTAGTTCCCTCTGATTTTAAAGTACCAGCATTTATTTCCATAGCTAGCACACTAAATTTGTTGTGAGAACTTAGTTGAGGGTATCTAAGTTCTCCTCCCCTTTTAAATTGTTCTCATATTCAAAAAGTCCCTCTCTTCCTCCGTTATACTCCATTCTTCTCCCTTCTGCTACCCTTTCTCCTTAGTTTCTGCAATAATAGGCCAGATGCCCAAATCCCCTACAGGCATAGCAGTTCCTTCCTCTATCCACCTCCATTACATAGGGGTCTCTCCTAGGGGACACTCTTATCCCCTGTCCTGGTCCCCTCACCATTACCACATTTGTCCTCTCCACTTCTTCCATTGGAGCAGGCCTTGTTGTTGCCTACTGAGGGGGCGTTTGCCTCCTCTGCCACACTAATGGTCATGGCAATATTTGTCTCTGCTCTAGACTAGGAATCCCTCCTATCTATTCCCTCCATCCTTTCAGCTTCTCCTCCTCTCTTCTACTCTCCCTCCAATTCCTGTCAAGGGCCATTGCCCTTCTATACCACTGTTCAATAGAGCCGGGTTGATTTTCAACCTCCATAAGTTTCCTTCTAATTCTCCCATTCATTCCTCTTTTAAATTCTTCCACCAGTGGTCATCCTTCGTATCCACTTCCCCTTGCTGCTCTCTTGAACTCTTGCACAAATTCCTCCATCGTTCTTCCTCTCTACTCCAGCTTTCTTAACTCCGCTGCCTTTACAGACTCCTCCTCCCCTCCTCCAAACTCCTTCTTTATTTCTGCTAGAAACTCCCCTACTATCTCAAATTCTAATTCCTCTACCTCTAGTTCCTCCAACACATTTTCCTTCCACACATCCACTGCTCCTCCCTGCACATGCAACAGTACCCACTGAATCTGTTCCTCCACTGGTACCCCCCTCATCTTTGCTTTCCCGTATAGTTTACATGCTGTCATAAATCCTGAGACCTTTGAGGGGGTCCCATCAAATACTTGGGGTTTTGCTACCTCCAGGCCTACTGCTGCTGCTCCTGCTCTCACCACTACTTGCTCGGATAATGTGGTGATTTGTTCTTGTAGCCACCTTATGATGGTGGGGTAGTCAGGTTGTTGGCTCATTTCATATGGTGGTGGTGGTGGTGATAGTGATAGTGGGGTAAGGGGTGGCGGGGTTGGTAATGATTGATTTTGTGTCGAAAGGACTGATCCTGTGTTGGACTCAGCTTCCAACTTGTATTCTGAAGAAGAAATCTCAGTAGGTGATAGCAGGTACTCTTCTTGCCCTGCCTACACTGTCTACTGACTACTTCTTATTCGATCAACCACTACCTTAAAGGAAATGTAAACGATTTTGTCCTAAGAAGGACATTCTACTCTAAGTAGGATTTTAAGAACACCTACTATCCCTCTGCATAAACAGACCACAAGAGGGTCTGTAGCACAAGGTTGATACTGGAAAGGGTAATGAACATGTCCACAAAGGGTGATACGTCTAAAGTGTATCAGTGGGCTTTGATACAAACAGATGGCTAGGCTTCCTCTGCCTAACTAGTATACCTCTTGAGCCTAGGGTCCAGCTGTGTTCTTCTTGACTAAAAGGCAATGTTGCTCTTTGGTCAAGGATGGTAAGAGAGTAAGTGTGGGTGTTATGGAATGCTTTAGACCTAACATTTTATTTTTCTTTTATCTATTTTTCTTTTGATTTTATATTTCTTTTTCTTTTTCTTTTTCTTTTAGGACAATGAAGAAGGCACATGACAAGGAAGTCACATGACATGTCACATGATGTGACGTCATAAGCCTAAAACTTGATGGAAAGGTCTGGAAGATAATGTCAGGGCACCTGGAGTATATATGGTAGTCTTGAGTAGAACATGAGGCAGGAATGAGGATAAAGCATGGACATAAGGGCAGGGTTATTTATTAGTAGCATGGACCATGAACCCTTTGTATAAATAGGACTCTAATTAAGAAGAGGCTCCTTGTTGAGTTCTCTTGTGAATTCCCACATCATAGCTTACTCTGAGCTTTATTTGTTAGTGAGATCATTGGACAATTCAGTCTAGTGGTTGCCACAACAGTGGGAGAGCTAGTGTTAAGCAGTCCCAGAGATAGGGATCAAGTTCTAATGTTATGAATCAAGGCCCTTAAGGTTGGACAATGAAGTAACCTTGTATAGGGTTTACACAAGAGAACTCGATGGAGAACTCTGTACAGAATAGTCTACCTTTATATACTAGATCCTCATAGTCTGTGCTAGCTATTTCTAACCTACCCTAAACAACCATGTG
>Ga0157364_1005899_pt1 | contig 12529 bp, 11 predicted proteins | sample AttsexASBM2_FD_111476 | JGI IMG/M metagenome (GOLD analysis project Ga0157364, IMG submission 111476) | Fungus gardens microbial communities from leaf cutter ant in Ribeirão Preto, State of São Paulo, Brazil - Atta sexdens ASBM2 | ecosystem: Host-associated > Fungi > Mycelium > Unclassified ...
ACATCATGTGATATGTCATGTGACTGCGATGTCATGTGCCTCTTCATTGTCACTAAAAAGAAAAAGAAAAAGAAATTCAAAAGAAAAGAAATATAAAATCAAGAAAAATAGATAAAAGAAAAAGAAAAATATTAGTGTCCAAAGCATTTTATAATATCCATTTCCCACTTGATTGCCTACTGAGAGCTTTACTCGCTTGTGTAGCTATTGGACTTTGTGTCTAGTAGTTGCCACAACATTATTCATATATGAACTCATACATCTTTCTCTTTTCTTTTCTAGACAAGGAATAGATTTTCCTTTTCTTTGATACAAACTCCATCTTTAACTCTATTGTATAATCTCATATCTTCTTCATCATTTTCAAAGACATGAATTCACTTGTAGAACCTTGGAAATACAAATTTTTTAGCCTTCTCTTCAAATTTCACTATTTCTTATTTCTCATCTCAGATTTCCCATTTTCTAGTGTTTTCTTTACCTCTATTATTCTTTTTATTTTTGTCTTATTTCTCTATTCTTTCTTTTGTTTCTTTTCCTCTCACTTCTTTTCTTCTTTTTTCTTCACTTCTCTTATTTTTGTCATCTTAGTTTTCTCTATTTTAATCTCCACTATTTTCTGCATTTTTATGGACATCTTGATATCTTGACATCTCTTGTTCTTCAATCAATCTTAGAATTATGTCATGCAAGTTATGGTATGTCTAAAATGACATTTTACTTTTGATCTCCTATCACATTGATCTCCATTCTTTCTCTATCACAGTTATAGATTATATGATCATATAACATAGAGAAGAATATATAAGGTTGTCATATATGACCATTACATAAGTTACAATGTGTGATATAGATGTGACAGGTGTCAAAGTCACAGCCCACATGATCATGTGACATAGAGAAAGACAAAAGATTCTAAAATAGATAACATTATATAGCATAATAATATGTTGACCTTATAGAAAGTACATAGACTTTAGAGTAGGTTAGATATAGTGTATGTATAGACCATAGTCTATAGTATATAAGGTAGACTATCTTGTATCTAGAACTTTATCAAGTTCTTTTATGTTATTCAATATAAAAGTTGTTTTTTGTCTTTACTTAAGGACTTAAGTTATAACAGTCAGAGTGGTGGAATTCTTGAAAGTAGTAGTAATAGAACTAGAGAAAATCAAGATAGAAGAAGAGAAGATGAAAGAAGTGTTAGATTGGCTAATTTCTAAAGAGATCAAGAATATACAGAAGTTTTTGAAATTAGCCAATTATTATTAGTGGTTTATTAAAGATTTTATGTTTATAGCTAGACCATTATATAATCCAGTGAAGAAGAATCAGAAGTGGGATTAGATAGAGAAACAGGAGAAGATATTCAGTAAGTTGAAGGAGAAGTTTACAAAAGAACTGGTATTAGCAGCACTAGACTTAGATTAAAAAAATAAGAATAAAAGTTGACATGTTAGATTATATAACAGGAGGAGTATTAATAAAGTGTAAAGATAGATGATAGAGATTAGTAGCTTATTTGTCAAAATCTCTCAATAAAATGAAATAAAATTATATAATCTATAACAAAGAAATGCTAGCTGTAATTAGGAAACTAGAAAATTAGAGACATTTACTAAAGAATACAAAATTCAAGTTTAAGGTTTAGACAGACCACAAGAATTTAGAATACTTTAAGAAAGTATAGAAACTGAATTATAGATAAGTAAGATAGGCTTTATACTTGTCAAGATTTGATTTTACCTTGAAACATGTTTTAGAAACAAAGATAGAAAAGACAAGTAAACTAAGTAAGAGACCAGATTAGAAAGTAGGAGTAGAAAATGGCAATAAAATAAAAAATCAATAAAGGAGGGGTAGATTTATAGTTTAGCAGAAGTAGAAATAGAAGAACCTGAAGTAGATATAATAGAAAAAATAAAAATAACTAGAGAAAAGAATAAAGAAGTAGTTAAGATAGTAAAGAAGATAAAGAAAACAGAAGTAAAGTATTGAGAGGTAATGAATGACAAATTGAGGGAGAGTTGGTATTAAGGAAAGGAAAAGTGTATGTACTGAAGGATAAGGAATTAAGAGTAGAAACTATCCAATTATACCATGATGTACTGGTAGTAGAACACAGAGAATGATAAAAGATGATAGAGTTAGTAATAAGAAATTACTAGTGGTCAGAAGTAATGAAAGATATGTGAATAGATGTAACTTATATCAGAAAATAAAGAATAGAATGGAAGCACCAGTGGGAAAGTTGATAGAAAATAAGGTGTTACAATTCAAAGACCTTAGAGTAGGTCAATAAGAAGAACCTTATATTAGGTTAATACAAGAGAACTCAATAGAGAACTCTGTATAAGATATTCTACCTTATATATTAAATCCACATGGTCTGTGCTAGTTACTTCTAACCTACCCTAAACAGCCATGTGTTAGCCTTAAGGTCAACATGTGTTGCACATGTTACATAACATTATCTTTTCCAAAACCTTCTATGTTCTTCTATGTGACTGTCACTGTCACCATGTTTGATGTGACTGATGTGTGACCAAGTGATGTTGTCACTAACCCTAACTATAAGTTCTAAAAATAGAAAAATTGAAAATAAAATAAAAAATGAGAAAGAAAATAAAAAAAAACTAAGTCTACTTTCTGTGATCTTGACATAAGGTACTAGAGAGACCATGGACATACTTGATAGTAGAATTTATTACCAAGTTACTATTAGTAGTAAGAAAGAATATAATTTTGGTGGTTTATAATAAGTTGTCAAATATGGCTTATTTTGTGACAACTATAGAGAGAGCATCAGCAGAGAAACTAATAAGGTTGCTCAGAGATAACATATAGAAGTTGCATGAGCTGTCAGAGAGTGTGATATCAGATAAAAAACCTTAGTTTGCAGTGGAATTGACCAAGGAACTGAATAGAATGTTGGGAATTGAGACAAAGTTGTTGACATTCTTTCATCCACAAACAGATAGACAAAATGAATGAATGAATCAGGAGCTGGAACAATATCTTTGATTCTTTGTAGACTATAGACAAAATAATTGGCCAGAATGACTAACAATGGCTGAATTTATAGTCAACAATAAAATATATTTAGCAATAAAGGTATTGTTATTTATGGTAAATTATGGTAAAAAGTTGAGAATAGGAGTGAATATTAGAAGAAAAGAAAAAGTAGAGAAAGTGACAGAGTTTGTAGAAAAGATGAAGAAAGTTTAGGAGAAAGTAGAAATAGTATTAAAAAAAGCATAGAAAGAAATAAAGTAATAAGCAAATAAGAGAAGGAAAGAAGTTGAAGAATAAAAGAAGGAGAATAAGACAATGCTGAGTATAAAAGATTTAGTATTCAAAGAAATACCAGTAAAGAAATTAGTAGATCAATATGTTAGTTTATATATTATTAATAAGGTAATATCTACCAATATGGCCAAATTACAACTGCCAACTTTGATGAGAACTCACCCAGTTGCAAATGTTAGTTGAGTAGTGAGATATAGAGAGCAATTAGAAGAACAAAAATTGAAGGAGGTAAAACTGATAGAAGTAAGTGGACAATATTGAATAAAGGAAAAATAAGAGGAGTAATGAAATTCTTGGTATAATAGAAGGGGTTTATAGCAGAGCATAATATATAAGAGAGGAATAAAAACTTAGAGAATGTAAAGGAAGTAGTAATAGAGTTTGGGAGAAGGCTAAGCATAGAAGTTAGAAAACAAAAAAACTAGATATAGTAGAAGAATAAGATTTCAAGAGAAAGGAGTCACTAGGGAAGTATATGGTAAATATGTTGTACAAATCAGATAATAGGAAGTTCTAGAAGGAGTATTTAAGGAATTTAGAAAGAAACTGGTAAAAATAGAAGTTGGTTTCTCTAAAGAAGAAACCAAGAGGTAATATCAGAGTTAAAGACAATAAACTTGATTTATTTTATTTTTCTTTCAGTATCATAGCATTATGTCACATGTGACAGTCACAACTATCACAGTCACACAATTATATGTCATATGGAAGAATATAAAAGGTTTTAAAAAGATAATGTTATATAGTATATTAACAGCATATTGATTTTATGTAATATATATAGTCTTTAGGATAGACTAGTAATAGTCTTACACAGACCAACTAGCTAGCATATATAAAGTAAACACTCTATATTAAAAACTCTATCAAGTTTTCTTATGTTAATCCAATATAAGATTTTTTTTGTTAATTCAACACTTTGAGTCTTAAGTTGTAATAACAATGTTATCTCTCTAGTCTTTACTTCTCATCTTCATACTTCATTGACAATACTCCACTCATAGCAAAGTTCAGTTTATCTGCTTCTATTTTTATCTTCTTATTCAAGTCTGGTATTACTAAGACTAGTTCCATTATAAATCTCTCTTCTAACTCCTCAAATGTCTTCTGCTGTCTTTCTTCCCAATTCCACTTTACATCTTTTCTTGTTATCTCATGAAGGGGTTTTATCATCTTTGCAAAGTTCTTGACAAGCTATCTATAATAGTTTGCTAACTCCAAAAACTTCTGCATATTCTTTATTTTTCTTGATACTAGTCAATCAATCATTTCTTAAACTTTTTCCTTCTCCATTTTTACTCCATCTGGTCCTATTATAACCTGTCACATTTCAATCCAGCTACATTCATTCCAATTCATGGAGAATGCCTTCTTTCCCATCTATATCTACTATCTTTTTTTGATATGAATTACAACCTCTATTGTTATGAACTTAAATTCTTAGAGTTGGATAAAAGAACAAACTCTTGTATTAGAGTAAACACAAGAGAACTTGATAAGGAACTCTTTACAAAATAGTCTACCTTATATACTTCTATAGATGATCTATGCTAACTACTGTGCATCCTACCCTAAATGACTATATGTATAGCATGAGGCCAATATGTAGAGTCCATGTTGTATGATATCATCTTGTTCCAGAACCTTCTATAACTTTCTCTCAAGTCCTGTGATCAATGTTGTGACTACACCATCAGATGTGACTGATGTGATCAATCACTGCTAACCCCAATCTCAGAGTTCTAAAAATAGAAAAATGAAAAATAAATCAAGATAAAAAATAAAAAATGAGAAAGAAAATAAAAAAGACTAAGTCCACTTTCTGTTGTCTTGATATCTATTCTATCTTAGATATCCTCACTAGATTCACAACAACTCCATGGATCTTCATTCCAGATATCTGAGTTTAGGACCAGGATAACTTGCTTAACAGTCTCCATTCCTAAATAACTATTTTAAGTAGCATACTTAGTATATATGTCAGTAGTTATACTGTAAAATCTTATTTTGAAAATCAGCTAAAACTATTACCATCTTCCAGTGTTAGTAAAAATATATCTCCCACATTTTAGTGGACTTGTCTGCCCAGACATCCTGAGTTATCTCTTTCAAAATATATGACTTGTATGATTAGTAGAGGTATAGTACATAAGCTAAATCTAAAGGTCATTCTGATACCTACATTCTATACATCTGGATAATGTAAGTTGATAATTGACTTCTAAGAGCTCACTATTTGATCTCAGATAACAAGATATAAACCATGTCTAACACAACTCCTAAAAACCTAATCTTTCTAATCTTTTACACATATTTTTCTGATTTACAAATAAATCATTTTCTGCTATTCTTCTTAATACTTTCTCTACAATATCATTGTGTCCATTCTCTGTCTCTATTCCTACCATCACGTCATTGATAAACATTATCACATCTCCTGTCTCTATCAAATCTCTTAGCAAGTTATTTATTATAGTCCAAAAAATTGCAAGTTTAAAGAATATTACTGTTAGCTTATAAACATTCTCTTACATTGAGAATGCTGCCTTCTACTTATCCTCTTCTTTGATTCTCTCATTATGATACTTCCATCTCAAGTCTATCTTTATAAATATCTTTTTTTCTCCTATATTATTTATTAAATCTAAGATCAGTGGCAATAAATAATTGTTCTTGATTATTTATCTATTTCAATATCAATAGTTCTGTACCATTCCCTTCTTTCTAGTCTTTTTCAACACAAAAAATACCAGTGATGTCTATGATAACTTCAATAATTGACTATATTCCTTTTTTAACTAATCCTTCAAGAAGTCTTATAGATATATCTTTCCTTTTTTTGGAGCAAATTTATTTCTAAGATCTATAGCATGATATCATAGTATTATTATTTAAAACTTAGTAATTAGTCAAGAAAAAAAACTTATATAGAGTTTACATAAGAAAACTCAATAGAATTCCTAGTACAAAGTTATCTATCTTATATATACTAGGTTGATAGTCTATACTACACTAAATCAAACCTACTCTAAAAACCATGTATTATTTATAAGGTCAACATATAGAAAATATATTGTCAGAATTGAAGATGGTGAACTCTAATTATTTTTCTTTTTCATTTCTATTTTTCTTTTACTTTTACTTTTTATTATGCTGGAACTGAGAATAAGGGTTTAGCATGACATAACATGTCACATGATGAGGTCACAATCACAATCACATAATCATGTACCACAGAAGGTTCTAGAACAATAATGTTATATAATATATGTTAATCTCATAGTATATATATATATGTTTATTTAGAGTAGGCTAGGATAGTGTGGCATGAACTATGAGTAAAGACATATATAAGGTAAGCACACTGTGCTTAGGAGCTCCATTGAGTTTTCTTGTATAAATCCTATACAAGATTTTTTTTTTGACCAGCTCTAAAGTCTTAAGTTCATAACATATATTGTATAATATTATTATTCTAAAACTTTTAATGTCTTTCTTCAATGTCACAGTCATATGTGACATCAAACTAAGCTCTAATCCCAAGTTCCAATTAATAAAATAAATAAAAATAAAAATAAATAAAGTCTACTATCTTTAATATATAGCTTTTTTATTGGTATTCTCTCTGACTTTTTCTTCTTAAACATCTTCAAATACTTATGGAATCTTCTAGAAACTATTTTTCCTATTGTTCTGATTTCTATCAAGTCTTTTCTTCCTTACTATTCTTACTTTTCTTCTATTATCAGTGTTTTAAATTTTTCTCTTTTCTTTATTCCTTTTATTTCTACTTCTGCTATTTTGGCTTTATTTGCTTTATCTTCTACTACTTTTCACACTCATCTAGACATTTCATCATTTTCACTTCCCCAATCTTCTAGTTGATCTCAGAGTTATAGCATGCTAGCTATAATATTTCTAATATCACACTCTATATCAAACCTTTTATCACATCAATTTTTATTCTTTCTTTGTGTATTTTATAAAACAACTCCACTTTGACCATATATTCTGTTAGTCCTTCAAGATTAAAGATATCATCTATATTTCTTATATATACTAGTCTTTTCAACTTCTTAAACTTATTCTTTTTCACATATTCCAAACTTATAACCAATTCCATCACACTACTCTTCAATAACAACTCCATCATAGTTTTATCTTCTTCATCTTCCTGTTTCAACCCTATCTTTACAGTCACTTTCCTTAACAACTTTTTTTCTTCTCTTTTCCTTTATTAGAAACTCTTGTCTTCATTATTATACTTGTTAGAATTTTGAATTTATTACTTGAAGACCAATGTTCTGGTTCCCAACTTTTGTTTTTCTGTTCTCTTTAATATCTCTCTTATTTCTATATTTATAGATAATATGCTCAAAATCTTTATAAACAAAATATTTTCTTTTCTACATTATTATTTCTCTATTTCTCTCTCTTATTCTCTTCCACTCCTTCTGTTATCTCCACTCTCTCTCCACTTTCTTCTCTTTTTCAATTTTCACCTCCTCAATTCTCTTTCATCTATTATCTATTCTTTTTTTCTCCTCTCTTGCTTTCTTTATCATTACAATATTCTCTTCCTACTCTTATTGCCTTCTTCATCATTATTCCTTCTTTTCCCAAATTTTTCTTTCCTTTTCAAACTTTCTAATTTTTCTTACATTTATTTTATGATTTTTACATTTTTCAATATCTGCTATATTAATTCTATGTTAGAGATGATTCACATTTACTGGAAATATCTACAAAGGAAGACAAAACAGATAACAACTTAGTAAATGTGAAGGCAGAAATGACTCAAAAATTATGCTATTTGGATAAAACAACCTTGGCTTCAATGAAAAGATATTACACCTAGTGTTGTGGCAACCACTAGACCAATGTCCAATAGCAGCACTACAAGTAAATCTCAAGGCAGATATCTAGTGGGGAACATGAGTTGTGTAATTCACAAGAGAACTCAACAGGGAACCACAACAGTATTCTATTGACTATTTATATAAAGTATCCATAGTCCATGCTATGACTGTGTGTCCTATCCTAATGTCCATGCTCTGTCCTCATATTCATTACTAATCTACCTCATGTTCTATTACTCATCCACCATGTGTTTACCTCAAGGTCAGCATACCATGTATATGTGCCCTGATATCATATTCTAAACCCTATTCCTTAATCTTCATTGTCCATGTGTGCACCATGTGTATACCATAAGAGAACCATGTTGTTAACATGTTCCTTGATATCACTCTATTTCTAGACTTTTCTCAATTCTTCTAGACCATAGATTCTCCTAGACCACTCTAGACTACTCTAGGCCTTATGACATAATATCATGTGACTTCCCAGTCATGTGCCTTCTCTCTCTCATCATAGACTAATAATATAACTACCTATCTATATCTTATCTCTGTCCTTACCAAAGTCTATCTACACTTTATCATTCTATAACACCTAGCTTAACTTTGTCATATGGTCATATTTTGGAAGAGAAGGGTTTGGATGTAAACTTAGGACAAGTGTGATACAAATCCAACTTGATTATTAGACTAAAGAACTATATATGGTGGCTATTGTTTTTAATACTAGAAAGTGTCTTTTCTAATACTATTACTACACATACTCTGAGTTGGTGGGTACTATAGATATTGCTATTTGAAACTCCATATAATTGATAAGGAATAGAGAAGCTTTTGTTCTTAGATTGATAGATAATTTAAATAGAGCATAATCCATATTAAGAAAGAGTAAAGAGATATAGATGTTGGATGCAGTTGGATAGTATATGATATTCTAATACTTTGTTCTTCTCTCATAATTTCTCTTATAATCTTGCTATTTCTTGTTTCTTATATATTTCTGTTGTTATACTGTTTAACAACTTAACAATATTCTAATAACTAACTAGTATTTTTCTTATCTAATTTTATACTATCTACCAAATACCTATCTATTGCCTTACTAAGTATTGCCTTAAAAAATACTAACTATTATCTCTAAGAAGAGAATCTCTACTCTAAATATTTTCTTATTAGATAATATTATTTCTTTGTATGAAAAAATCATAATAAATTTTCAGTACAAGGCTACTACTCAAAAAGAACAAGTATATTATACAGTACTGCTCACACTGCTCACTTATATAATGAGTATATCTAAATATCAGTCTAAGTCTGGTCAATACTATCTACAATAGTCTTTTAATAACTACTACCTACTTCTTAAATCTAAAGACTAGCTATTACAAACTTTATTCAACTTGTATCTTTACAACCAATATATCAATGATCATAAACCAAGTTATACTGGAAAGCTCCAAATAAGGGCTATTTGTATATATGCAAGATTTATAATAGTGATAGCAGATCACTGAAATATCAGACTATCAGTAACTATAAGTTTTATTAGCTATTATCTCAGAAACAACTGAACAGATTCCCACAATCAAAGTTGTGTTGGAAAGTGCTTATCAAATGGTTTTTAATGATGTATTATACATCATATAGAAATCAGTATTCATAGAAATACAAGTATATCAATATAGTGACATAATTAGTTATCTAAAATTAGCCTGACATCTGCTATGACAGATGACAGCCCCACCAGGTATGAGTTTTGATGATGTGATAGAAACAGCTTATGCACAGACTATTAATATTTTGTATAAATACTTCTATGTTTGAGAATTAAACTTCAAACTTGATAATATCAATTTTTATCAATCATTATATCTTATCATCATTGACATCTATATTGATCTTTATCATCATTATCATTATTATTGAACTTCTAAATCACTCCTAAACCTCTAAGAGTACATCCAAGATTTAGATATCACAAATAAGTAAGTAGTTTATTTTGTAATACTAGCTATATAATTTGTGGTAATTAACCATACTGGTTATATACTAAGGATGATGGTAGAGTGATAGTAAGGAGACTATGTGATGCAGTATCTCTGAGAGTAGTTAAGTTGCACTATCATAACAACTACTAACTTAAATAGTTGATGGATTACTAAGTAATCTTAAAGAATAAGAGTTTTATAGAAATCATAAGAGAACTTGGCAAGAAGTCCCTGATATATTTCTACTCTATATACTAATGGTACATAGTCCATGCTATCAATAAATAACCCCACCATAAAACATATATTATTACAAACTCAAGATCTTAGAGTGAATTAAGAATAAAAACTTTATATTGGGTTAACACAAGAGAACTCGATAGGGAACTCCATACAAGATAGTCTATTTTATATACTAATTTACTCATGGTCTATGCTCTACTACTTTAGCCTACCCTAAATGACCATGTGTAAGCCTTAAAGCCAACATGCATTACATATATTGTTATAATGTTATTGTTCTAAAACCTTCTACCTTCTTCTATTGTATCATGTAAGCATGTAATGATTTGACTATGATAGTGTTGTAGTATGACAGTTTGTGACTGTGACTTGTGACATTATGCTAACCCCTAACCCTAAGTTCAAAACTAGAAAATAAATCAAAAATAAAATGAAGTTTACTTTTTGCAACTCTGATATATGTGTTATTTATAAGTCTACTATATACATACTATAAGAATAATATACTATAGATATATATTCTGACATTATCATTCTAATTACTTTTACTATGTTCTAGATCTATAATGTCACATAATATGACTGTAGTTATATACTTCTTTATTGACCAAGAAAAAAACAAAAAATAAAATCAAAATGAAATATAAGGATTCAAGTACATTATGATACTAACCACCTAACTCTATCATTCTATATTTAGGTTACTAAATATTCCACCTGATATTCTACCATAATGAACTCTTAAGTATTTAAGATAGCTGTTACTTCTAGAGAACTCTATCTTATTTTCTTAGGATTCTCTAGGGGTAAGTTATATACTTGGTAGTCATGAACAATATTACTCAGGATTCTCTAGAGATCAGAAACTCTGTAAAACTTAACAGACTTTGACTAGTTATCCTAATAGTAGAATAGAATTTTCTTTCTGGAATCTCAACATATCAATTATTCTAGCAGTCTAAGATTGCTTACTCTTATATCTTAATATTCCTTATTCTTTCTCACTACTCAGTTAATATTTGCCCTCAATGATTACTCTATAGCCTCTATCAACACTAATGAAGTCTTAGAGCTTCTTTAGTATTATCTAAGAAAAGTAGCTGAGCACTAGTAGGCCTTAGAGCTTAACACTAACAACATTTTCATCAGTCTTATAAGCCAACTCTGAGACCTATGTATATTAATATCCAATCCTACAACAAGATACCATTTCTTAACTAATACTCCTATATAAGAGAACTTATTCTTCCATCTTTAACACTAATATCAAAGCCTATAGTACTTGTTTTCTTAATCCCACCACCTCCTGCTGCTAACCTCTGAGTTTGACCTTCTATCTATCATCAATGATAATCTCTTCTTTCTTTCCAGACTGACATTTTAGATGTTTTTATCAGAAAAATTTCTGATCATGCTGTTTTAATTATTCCTTCTCAAGTAAGCTAATCTAGGAGATTAGAATATATCTCTTAGCTATACAGAATGTTTATCACCTCCAGAAACCTTGCTCTATTCTCTTAGGTTCCTCTGGAGGTAAGTAGTGTATTTACAAGTACTATGTCAATGAAACTTGTGTTTTTCTGGAGGCTGTAAAAGTCTACAAAACCTTGCAGATTCTGCTAGTCTCTCTAACATTCTGTACCTAGTAATATTCCTCACTGTTTCTGATCTAATTTTTCACTCTCACAAAATTTCTGTAGTAATCAATAATTAGAAAGAGCCTTTCTTAGTTCCTGCTCTCTTTACATCTAGCTGTTTACAAACTAATTTACATATGACTAAGATAAAATCCTGTAGGCTTTGTCTTTCTTCAAGAGTAGTTATACTTTCAAATAGTCTGAGAACATTCTTTTACCAAGAGTTCAGAATTATCAGAATTAATAACAATAGACTTTATTTATTATCTTTTTTCATTTGATCTCTAAGAATAATAACCCATTAGACACACATGTTTGTTCACTCTGCGCCAACTCTATGATCTTTGTGTCAAGATCACTAAAGGGAGACTTGATTTTTATTTCTCTTTTTCATTTTTATTTTTATTTTCTTTTCCATTTTCAATCTATTTTCTATTTTTAGAACTAGGGTTAGGGTTAAGTGACAAAGATCATGCTGTCACATGGTCAC
>Ga0157364_1005900_pt1 | contig 12526 bp, 1 predicted proteins | sample AttsexASBM2_FD_111476 | JGI IMG/M metagenome (GOLD analysis project Ga0157364, IMG submission 111476) | Fungus gardens microbial communities from leaf cutter ant in Ribeirão Preto, State of São Paulo, Brazil - Atta sexdens ASBM2 | ecosystem: Host-associated > Fungi > Mycelium > Unclassified ...
AACAAGGATAAATATAAAAATAAAAAAACAATGTGAAGAATGCAGGATGAATAAATGACCTCAAGAAATAATTTTATTTAATTGATGTGTGGGAGGGGCGAAGAAGAGAGGATGAAGAATAATAAACATCTCTTCCTGTTTAAACATGCGGCGCGGTATCGTCGAAAAGTTTGAACAAGGGCCGTCAGTCTCGCCTACGGTCCAGTTCCACGTTTTAAAAACTCGTATTTATTCTCGGCGCATTCCTCGCGTCCGTGCGGACAATGTAATTGCATTCCGCAGTGACTACAATGTATCTGTAAGTCACTCGGCTCTCTCACGGAGATCGGGAAAAATATTGATCTCCGCGAAAGAGGATTTATTTGGCGACAAAGTCGGCGTTTCAATTCTTATGGAATTTGTAAACATTGCGTTCGATTGTGTATCCTATCTTGACATATAACGCCAGTTTTATCTATGTTATATTACATTTCTCGGATTTCCTTTGCTGTATATACTCCCATAAAAATATCGCTTTCGTTGCCGACACAATAAATGTTCTACTCTAGCCAATACTTAGGAAAATGTAAATTTAAAAGTTTAGTTTATTACCTCTTATCTGTAACTGCTACTGAATTCGTAATTTATGGCTACAAAAAAGTATGATTTATGAACTGAGATTTATCTGTTATTTTACATTAAAAGTGAATGTAATTCTGATATGAAAATAAAATGCGGAGAAACATGTGTGATACTAAATAAAGCATAAATAAATATGAAAAAGCAAATTTGTCAGATTTGATGTATTTTGTGCGAATTTTAAAAATCCTGTCGTTCTTTCTACGTGTTATGTATACCTATGTAAAAAATACATACGCTTTCGAAGCAATCTATATTGCACATTCGTATTCGCGAGGGATGCATCGAGCAAACAAATCTTCGACGATAATGCGCGCGCGAAGTCGTAAATCTTGATGCCAGACAATTTAAATCGAGACTTTATTTTTGTCCAAACGCGACACGGATTATTAATGAAATCCGCTTTTAATAAGATTTCTTGTTTATGTATGCAGATAATATTTAATAAGCCGGTTATTAACGATTGTGTTAATTTATTAGCTATCAAGTTAATGAATATTAAATAATTCTCTTTCGCACAGATCTTGTTACTTCCAATTAATCATATCGTGAATTATTCGAATTGCGGAATAATTTGGATATCACTGAGTTTTCGTGTCACTAGAAATCTATTTTTCTATTGGCTGAATTTCATTTCTAATATATGTTATATATATTAGGACCGAAAATTATGCATGTCAAGGTAACAGCATACATTAAATTAGTGAAGATATCAAAAGAGAAATGTTAGATCTTTAACAGAATTGAGTCTCTGGAAGATCTCACTAGATAGATAAATAATGTCGACAAATTTCGTTCTCTGAATCATCGTAATCTACCGTGATTTCCGTACCTTGAAATCCATTCGATTCTGAACGGCCGAACATTTAACGTGTCAGCGAATCGTCGCAGATCTCGCGAGATGATCGGTGTAAAACAAACGTTGGTAAATTTTCAGTAAGATATAAGAACTGGTTACATACTGGTTAAATGTACAGTCAAGATGTATCAGGATAAAGCGATTGATTAAGTCATGTATTTATTTTCTGAAAATATGCGCCGTATAAGATGAACAAACAAGCCGCTTGATAGTAACATATAATTATGTACACAAGAAAATTTAAATATTTTCAAATGGTTTTAGAAAATTGTTTCCTGAGAAATTACGTCTCCTTGAGAAATTGATCTCGAATAAATGTTTCTTGATTTAAACGAAGATTGCATTGACAGATCTATCAAAATTACCTTCACAACCTTCGGCTGTGTATATTCAAAGAATGCTTTCATACTTATGCTTAGATACATAAGTTCATATGTGAATTCTGAAACATGTAAGTATGACTATAATATGAATGATAGAAATTATGGCAGATATTTCCAATGAAATATTATACATGTATACCTAATACGAATGGCCTTGAATAACACAAACATTTGTGTTATTCAGAAACTTTCGCCTTATGTATCGATGAATCAACGGGAACTAGCTTAATTACGGTTGACTTCGCCGCAAATGGTCCACGAAACTGCATGAATCGGTCTGCAATAGTAGCAACTTTTGTGAAACAGCATACCGGACTTTCGAATAATGATTGCGTTATCCCAATCTGGCATAACTGCGTGACACATTTTATTTATTAAAATCAAATAATCTCACAAAATAAAATTCTGATCGATATACGATTAGTAAAATAATTTTCATTGCTTGAAACAATAAAATTCTTTTCTATAAATAGAGTAGAATAATAGAAGTACAAGAAGTGTAAAAAATATATGATAAACAGAAGATTAGAATCAAAGCAAGATGGCGAACTGAGATTATAAAAAGAACATATTAAAGTGCGTCATAGAGTAGAATAAAAATTAAATTTTAAAAAGCTATCCCAAAATTGTTACATTAACCATACTTCTAATTAATTATTTTCTAGAAACGCTTTGAGAAAAATCTCGATTCTTTTCATCAAAGACGAATGCGCGTATAAAAAATAATGTTTCTGTTCTTTTTTTACAGTCACCACCTTGTTTCGAGGAGTTGAAACGGGTATTCCTACGAGCGCTATTAGTAACGCGTCGTACTTCGCCAGTCTGTATGAGAAATGGTGACGCATACGGGATGCAGTTGCACGTACGAGGTCGGAGCAACTCTGCCACGGGCTATCTGTAACCATTAAGCGAGCGGGATGCCGGCTTGTTATAAATGGCGGTGCATTCTTGAAATTAATCGGCGCAGGGATGCAAGACTGGATCCTCGCGCCGGTCGGCTAGCGTGGTATCGGCCCCGCCGGTCAGTCCTGCAACACTTCGTTATGTTTTCGTGAATCTCTACGTAAGACGGTAGCAGGGCCAAGAAAGGAGATTGACATTAAGATTGGCGCTCAACCGAATAGCTGTATCATCATAGAACGGGGGCAACGTTATATATTAACTTGCTCGTTTGTATTCAAGGTCAGAAAGACGCATAGATACATCGTAACAAAAGTCTTGCATGTAAATTGAGAATATCTTGAAATATCATAAATCTAGTAGACTGTACAAATGTGTGTGTGTGTGTGTGTGTGTGTGTGTGTGTGTGTGTGTGTGTGTCATCAGTAATTCTAGTTAATCGGTAATTGACTGCGCGATGTAATAAAGAGATCTGATTTTTAAAAGAGGAATTAAATTATCAATTATTGAAATAAAAAATTTATTCTTAACTTTTCATTACTTGGTAACTTTATTTATTATGATCTCAGTTTACTAAAATAATTACAATTTATTTAAAGAAATTCATGAGGAATATTATATTATACATATTAACAACTTGATGTCTTAATCCTTTCTAATTTTCTTATTTTTAAATTTTTAATTTTATCTTTCTGCATTAAAATAAACGATATCTTTAAAATTTTAAATAACTGTTCATTAGAAAAGTGCCAAATGCTCCAGGTTCGTATATAAAAAGGTATTTCTGCTACTTGTCGTGATGAATTCGGAAGATATATTTGTAAATATATCGGCGATGGCTTTCAAACCGAGATCTGTATTAAGATCAAGAGCGAGTTTGTAATGGACGCAGTTAACGTCATTCGCATCAAGAAGGCATTTCATCGGAAACGTTCTTGCACGAGCAGTTAATAAAATCGACGAGTAAGTACGTCGAGAAGGTGGCAAGATGCCACGACGGCCTTGTCATTTCGGTAAACATCGATGATAAATGAGAAAGAGTTCGTTAAATCGCAACGAGCGGATTGGGATGGGCATGCAAGGCCGTTTTAAATGGAGATGCCTCTTTCAAATCGATCTGCAATGCCTGCAGAAATCGCAGTCTGACTTCCGTGAAATATCACATTATATATTTTTGTGCAACGACATCATAATGTATAAAATATAAAAAGACAGTAGCAATCTAATAGGAATTTGATTAGATCGATATTAAAATTATAGCCGGACAATAATAACAAACATAACTCATATCATTCAGATGAAATAATATATTTAGGCTATGATACATTAATACAAAATATCCCTAAAGTTCGTGTTTATCTCAATAGAGTCGATTGTGTGACGATAAATTTGACGATATTAAATGTGTAGCAATCATTTCATAAGAATTCAAATAATATATTAGAAATTTACACACAGTAAGTGCAAAAAATATTCCTATCGAGAAGATGGTTTTTAAAAAATTTTTAAAAGGTAAACATTAATTCGCAATTTATTAACAAAGAATGAAATATTATTAGATTATATATTTTCTAAAATTATTAAAAAGGTATATAATAATTAAAATATATTTTTATATATTATTATAATCTATAGAAATATATCTTAATAATAAGCAAAAATTAAAAATTATTTAGACCCAGAAAAAGTACAATTGAAAAATTTAACTTTTAAAATTAATAAGAACGTGGTTATTTTCGTGAAACTCTTTTGTTTATATTAAGACAGAACGTAACTGTTAATAAATAGCTTTCTAATTTTATTTATTTTGTAAAAAAAAGGTTTTCTTTTTAATAAAAATTTCTCTTGTATGTGTATTATGTGTATATGCATATTTATTGCATTCACTGAATATAATAACGACCGATACAAACTATCTCATAATTCCACACTCAGTTAAAAATCGTTGCTAAATCGCACTGGAGAAAATAAGATAAAGTAACATATCCCTCTAATTAATTTAGCGCAACCAACGTCTATTAAGTTTAGGATTTGTTGCGCAAATCCTAAACTTAATAGGCGTGGGTTACGCCCTTCTGGAAAACGATACTTTAGAGAAAGAAAGAAGAAAACGCACTGGCATGGAGACCAATGACGAGAAATTTGAATCTACCATGTATCGTAGTTGGTGACACCAACTTTTACGTGGCACCGAATTTTTGTCCTTTCACGTATCTCGTCCCTCTATAAATAGTACCGACATTCGAATGAGAACGTCGGGGGTGGATCAAGCCAAGTATCGATAAACCTTCCTCCATTCTTCTGATCCTTTTAACGTTCACGATTAGGTCCGTTGAAGCTCCACCTCCGGAGCATGGAAGAACAACCACCGCGCGTTCTAACATACGATGGCCCCTGACGACTAAAATAGAATCCGCGCAGAATTCCGCGGGATTCCAATGTGCGTTCTGACCAAGATCCTGGAACGTGGGACCCTGGACGTTTTCCATATGTCTCGTGTGATCGTTTCGCGGTTTTACGTGGAAATCGTAGCGGCAGAATTAAATATATAGCATACACATTTACATATCTTCTTTATATTGCATATCTCTTAACCTTTTAAGGACCACAGCTTTCTAACAAAGTAACTTATGGAAGACTTGCTTTCTAAAGGTTTACCGCTGAATTCGATTCTACTCTCAGAATTCTAAAATTTAAATTTAAAAAAAAGTCGAATTATCGTAAAATTTAGTTTTAATAGGTTCTTGGTATTTCTGAATTTGTGAATGTAATCTGAAAATATTGAATTTGTGAATGTAGTATGTCTGAAAATATCGAATTAAAAGTTAATAAAGGAGATAATAATTTCCTTGAAGCACGATCTAGTGTCACATTCTTAATCAGAGTGAAATAAAAAGTCCGTTTGGAAATCAGTACTAATATTTTAAATAGATGATGAACTTCAAATATAGCGAACTGGAAACTTGATGTTATTTATATATACATTTCCGTATATTTTTACAATGTTCATACAAGTATGTAGATAATTGCCAAAAAAAAATATTTTATAAAAAGAAAAAATTGTAAACAATATTTAAATGTCAAAGAATAAATGTACAAAATTCAAATATAGATTTTATACTCTTCCCAAAAAGATTCTTAAAAAAAGATAAAAATGAAAAAATAAAAGTTTAAATTATGTAAAAAAAAATTAAGCTTATTGTAACGTGCTTTTATCATATCGATTTGTTATGACTAAAGCTAAGAAAAAGAAGAGATAAAAAATACGACAATTGTATTCGCGATTTCGCAAATATTCGCACTTGTTCAAACTTGATATGCTTCGTCAATGATTAACAGAGTGATATTCATTATACACGAAACTATAAATCTTCATACATCCAAATGACGGATATCGCAAATTCCGACAACTCGATTAATTAGACAATTATTCGATCATGAGCTCGTTTTGCCTGTCGACAATCATCCATCAGCCTCAATGAATATTCCATTTATTATTTCTTATTGCTCCTCCGCTCACTCTTTCGTTACGAAGAATTGATGGGCATCGTGTGACACGCAATACAGCACACCGTTGGACGTCCTGTACATTACTTTTTGTAGATATAATCGAAAGGATAACATGTTTTAAAACAACCTGACATAATAAAAAATATAATGTACATTTCGTAAGTATATATCAATTTAACTTTCTCAACATTTATCAAACCAAATAACTACTACAATATGTTCTCACATAATATAATTAAAAAATCTTATAAATTTATGTTTTAATTTGTGGACACCGATTACAGTTTGACTTATCAAAATTTATAGCTTATTACATCGTACTTTTGGCTACTGTATATGCATTCCAAATAACGGTCTTCTCGACCCTGATCATTGAAATCGAGTCACATAATTATTGCAATTGGTTGACGTGTCTCTTGAAACAGCCTGCTTTTCTGTCTGCAGATGTTTACACATCTAACGCGGGAATTAACATGCTAAGTTATGATATGGAAGGATTATTGCGACATAGTCGATCCAATTTCTGTGACGGGCGTTGTTCCGCATAATTTGGATGGTCCATTGCAAGAGTCACACGGATCTGCATTTTTCACAAGGTCAACCGGTACTTATATCTCGATATCACGCGGGAAAGACGACCTGAGCAGCGGGTCGAATTTCTGTCGACCGACTGCAGATGATTTTTTTAACATTTTGTGAAAAAATTCGAACACGGCGATAATCGATTTGCATAATGCAACTCCCCCATAGAAATGATTCGCTATCCCTTTTCATGCTCTTTGTCATCGTGTAATAGTAAAATAGCACATACACAGAAGATAAGAATAGGCCCATTATTATTATATTGTATCTTTATAATTTAATAATTATGTTGAACTAGAAATATTTTACAATAGAAATTTCTTCTTTTTCTTCCTCTTACATTAGACATGTGTTACATCTGTCTCATATACTTGTGATGCACATTGATTATTTAATTGATTATTTAATTATTTAATCACAAGCATATGGGACCTACAGTTTAATACCGGTTCCAAACGGTGGATTTTTCGAGAGAGATTTCTGTAGACAATGATACTTTCGAGAGGTTATCGGTCTTTTCTGAGAGGAGAAGCGTAAATATTTTGTTCCTAGGATCGAACTCAAAATCTCTGACATGATAGATCAGTGCGCTATCTGCCATGTTATATTCGCGCTCCTAGAAATTTAAATATCGAAATGTGATTTGTACTTGATATCTTATTGTTAAATTGCATTCTGATAGTCACAGTTAAATACTAGAAATCTGTGCATACATCTATGCAACGTAAATTTTCAATATTGGTAGTAAACATTTATAATAATGGTATTATAATGTTTAAAAAAGTAACAAATAGTTATAAATGCATATACTTATTAATAAAAAAAGTTATAAGCAACGAAAAAAGTAAATTCATGTCATTCGGCAAATACCGAATGACATACCGAAAAAAAACGTTTAAGAATTAAGTTTGATAATTTTTTAAATATGTCTTTATATTTAATAATAATAAATTTATTTTTTCATATCTCTAATTTAGAGAAAATATTCTTAAATGTCCAATTATAATATTAAGACAAGATGGCAAAGTAAAGATGTATTATGACATTGTCCTAATTGGTTATTCACGCGCGAACTACGCTTCTTCTCGTCATTAATCATCACGTTATTATCCATTCTTTGAATAATGTTTCCCCATCTTCATTATGATGTACGTTGAACGAGATGGTTGTCTTTAACGTATAATAATACATATCACAGTAAAGGACATACCAAATAAGAATTAATTGGACGAGCTTGATTTGCATAGCATGATCAGCGAGAACAAGCTTCATTCCTATATGTAAGTGGGATAAGAAAATGTTACAAAAAAATATACATTTAATGACCTATCTACTCTATAAGACGCTCGATTACATGAACCCATTTATTTCAGCAAAATTAAAAATGACGCGTCGGTAGATTGCCTTGCGATTTCTCGATTTATGAATGATAGATGAGAAACTTTAAAACAAAATCAATGTCAGCCACATAATCTTAATATTTATCAACGTTAGGTTTCTCAAATCTGCAATCATATCATTCTTTATCACAGTTTTATGGCTGCGAAAAACACAATAAAAGATCGAATAAAATCTCAAGATAAGCTGCCTTGTATTTAAAATGTCATCTAAAGCACTTTCAACTAAATTAATTGATGATTTCGTCGCTTAGATGCGATGATAATCAAGTATCTTCTTTAATTACATAAAAGTGATATTTATTAGCTATAGGAGAATTACATAGTAATATATATAAAAATCATCTTTAAGGCAGATCGTAAAAGAGATAATACAATCTCGAAAATAGAATATTCTCCAAATGAGATAGCCCTGACCACCTATGGGGAAAATAGCGTGAGCAGAAAGTGATGGCGTATAACAATTAATTAGCATAATTTATTGCATATATATGTGATCGTTCAGGCGAAGAAAAGTTACATGGCGCCAGTTGTCTCGTTGTGCTTTTTGCGAATTCAGATTGAAGAGAGATCGAAACAAACCATTCGATGTCCCACCGCGAAACAATAAGAGATCGAAGTTAATCAATCACGCTTAAAATCAACAAAAATAAAAATATTTAATTATCTGTCAAGCGCATAATTTTGTGAATAAAAAGAATTTGAGTGTCAAGTGATAATAATAAAGACTGCGGAAAAATCGCTATTACATCATCATTCCTCGTTTTAGATCTAATGGACGATAAAGATACAATAACATAATAACGATAATAGCGATCTTTCCGAACACTAAAGAATACATTTCGCCGGAGAATAAAAGAGAAAAGGAGATCGGAAAAAATTTAGAATTTAAGTACGGTTTTAATCTGTAAGACCCCGAGCAAACGACGTGTATTCGAATCGTCAATGAACTTGATGGCGCACACACTTGAAATTATCGGAACAAATCGTTACAAAATGTTCGATAAGATATTTTTGTAAGTCCAATGAGAGAGAGAGAGCAGTTATCATTAATAGCGCAGTAATTTTTGATTATCGCATGAATACTAAGATTGTAAAGGAATCTCGACAATCATGTTATAATTTGTTAAAATCGCCTAAGACTTTCGTATGGTAATTCGATATTTTTGCACCCGTTGTTCGTTTCACCGTTGTTCGCTCCGAGGACGAAAATTTTGCGTGCGCCATAATCGTAATTTCGGTGCTTTATGATGCCGAGCGTATAACCGAGCGCAAATTCAACGGGATCTTATTCTCGGATACGCGAGAAGGCGAGACGCAAACATATTATATTTTGCACTTTAACCTTTCTGTCAATGCATTATTTTTTATTTTTTTTTATCGCGCGTCACAAGATTCTCGCTAAAAATGTAAAAATAAAAACAAGATAAAATCTGTGCAAAACTATTTATTGTTTAAAGTGGGAATCTAAGGAGTTATAATAAAATTCGCACGAGAGAGAGAGAAAGAGAGAGAGAGAGAGAGAGAGAGAGAGAGAGAGAGAGAATATGAAAACTGTTTTCATTATTTTTAATTTAAAATTTGTATCCAGATCCTCTTGATATTGAATTGACAGAAGTTGAAGAATTGTTCCCTAGAGTGCTATTAAGTCATATACTGCCATCGATATGTAAATTTTAACATAAAAAAAACGCTTAATTAATGTAACACAAGTTTTCATACATTTCACACTTTTAACGTGATAAAATATTTATAATCTGGATTTTTATAAATACAAATTAAATTTTATATTAAAAATTAGCGGTACGTATTAAAATATAAATACACAAATTACAATGTAAGTAACATCAAGCATAAAGTACCTCGAAGTTAAGAATTTTCTTGATGATATATTGCAAAGGATAATTTTCTTGTCGGAAGAAACGTCTTTTATGTTATTTACAATGGTATTTGATTTACAGTGGATTAAGGAGTAGGCGTAGAAATCAACCAATCATAATAGAATCTGAGAAGGATAATCAACTATGATTAGTCGATTTCTACTACTATTTAATCCACTACTGCCCATTGTAGAATGGGCTTTAAACAGGCTGTAAGATTAAGGTTTCTTATTCTTACTAAGCTTATTTTACAATTGCGTTTACAATTCCGAAATGTTTACATAGCGGCATATAGTAAAATTATAATGAGCCAATTAACGACAACAAAAACAGCACTTGCTTCTGTTGCATGCGTTTTCGTGTTCTGAATACGTATTCTTCGGATTCCAGCATTGCGACATTCCGCTTTTTCAATCGACCAATAATCACTAATTGGCTCTCGGACGATAATCGAAATTGAAAAATAAACGGTCTAATTTATTAACAGTGGGAAAGTTCGTAAAGCTGTATTTAATACCAGTACACTCGCATGCAAATCCGGAATATCGCGGTGCGAGAATATTAAATAAGCGGAGCACCTGGTTTATAAGGTAAAAAATCGATTTTTTTTTACAATACTCAAGAATTATTATTTTTTAAAATGAAAATTTTAAATGCGTTTTTCTTGAAGTCTGTTTTTGGCATTTTCTTCAATCTTGTGTACCTATACGATTATAAGAAAAAGATTTAATCAATCGACTTAAATTAAATAGTGAATCCTTCTCTTCTAAAAAGTTAAAAAAAAATCAATATTAACAATTTTTTTTACATAAAGAAATAGTTGTTATCTAGTGAAAACCGTAACTTTTTTTCAAAGTCGCACAAAATTTTGTATATTTTAAAAAATTTTTTAGATTCATTTAGGATAAAACTATGTAAAAATAAAAAAATGTTTCTTGATTTTTTTGTTTTAAACAAAAATTAAAATCGTCAGAATGTATACAAAATAATGTCAACGGCGAGGCGCAAAGTTCAATATTAATTTTTTTGTCATTATCAATACTTTTTTGTATACAAAATTTTGTAATTACATTCTTGAATAATAAGTATATTAAACGTGCAAAAAGTTTTAGAACAATAAGTATTACTATTTCTTTAAAAAAATCACAAAGAAATTATCTATCTTTCAGTCTTCTAACCAGACGCTTCCTTAAAAGCCGCGTTGCTTCCGTCTTCCTTTTCTTTTTTGTAACAGAAAATATCTCGATACATTGATTTAGCTTTATTCGCACGATAGTTTGCGATATCTTTTTCGGACGACTAATGCTTACTATACCTACACTGAACGCGATCAGCGATGAACGGTGAGCAATATCCAATGAAAGTTCTGCTTTTTCTTTAATGATGTAAAACTGAACTCTTATTGGATGTCACTCATCGCTCATCGTTCATCGCATTTAGTGTGCAGTAGGCATAACTATCGCTAATTGGCAGTCTCGTACGCGCGTGGATCGATACTGATGTATTATCAACATCGTGAAAAGTTGTTTATTTGCGGCAGAGTGAGACAGGGCGCATTCAATTGCAGGTGCAATTTAATTACAAATGGAATACAGCATAGGACGAACAATAATTGGCTCTCGATGATGATGTATTGGGACGAAATAATTTGAATAAAGTCGAACCGGTCGCCGAGACCCGCACGGCATCCCCAATGCCGTGATTCATCCTTGATTCGAGAGCTCTCGAGCTAACGATAATTATAGTCCCGATTAACATTATCTGCTATACGAAAAACCTTGAAGATAGCCCCCTTCGACAGTCGGAAATTTTCATTATTTACACTCGTGCTGCCGTAAATTACACCGGCGATACAATAACAGCATCGAGAAGCTATGCTGTAGATGGCTACCGATGATATAGGAATAAATGGCATTTGACTCGTTACTGAGAAATAATGCAACTGGCACGATTGCAGTGTTAATCGAATCGTTGTACTATACGATGTCGACTTGGCAGTTAATTATGACGAGTATCGTTTCGATGTTACGATCTCTGTAACTGTCAGGGTGGTTGAAAATTCTATAATATTCTCGTAACATTCAAATTCGAGTTATCTTTTTTTTTTTGATTTATTATACTTGAAAAATATATACAAATTGTCGAAAGTGTCTGGTCAATGAATAATTTGATTACATTGCTCCTATCTATATTGTAAAAAAAATATGTAAAATTACATAAATATAAAAAAACCAATTATACACAATTTATAGTGAAAATGTAAAATGATGCATTTTTATAAAAATTAATACTTTTATCTCTAATTGTATAATTAAATATATCTTTATATTAAACGGAAAATTTTATTAACAATAATATATTTTATAATTTGATAACATATGCATTTGCATTTTTATC
>Ga0157364_1005901_pt1 | contig 12523 bp, 10 predicted proteins | sample AttsexASBM2_FD_111476 | JGI IMG/M metagenome (GOLD analysis project Ga0157364, IMG submission 111476) | Fungus gardens microbial communities from leaf cutter ant in Ribeirão Preto, State of São Paulo, Brazil - Atta sexdens ASBM2 | ecosystem: Host-associated > Fungi > Mycelium > Unclassified ...
ATATATATATATATATATATATATATATATATATATATATATATAAACATACATAATATAATAAATTGTATATAATTGTATATGAAATATGTTTATATATCCTTCTTTCTTTTGTAAAATTACTTTTAAGTGTAATAGAAGTAGTAATAATAATGTGAAAACATTAAGAATAATTAAAAGGTTAATTTTGTGAACATGTATTCTAAATAAAGGATAATTTATTATGTTAATTTATTATAATTATAATTCGGATAACGATTCGGATTAGATAAATTGTTATTTAGTCTAATAACAAAATATAAAGTTATACTTTTTTTATTTTATGAATATGTTTTAAAATGCATTTTTATAAAAATTTTATAAACACGTTTATATTTGTAAAAGTTTTATAAACACGTTTATGTTTAAAATACATTTTTATGAAAACTTCGTTGATATGTAAAGATTAAGTATACATTAACTTTCATTTTAATAATGTTAATTAAATTACTCCATACCATTAATCATCTTACCCCAGTCCCGGGGCTAATGCAATCAGATGGAATGCATTAGAAAAATGCTTTTTTTTATATTAGTTATCAGTTTTTTCTTATCATTAAAATATTATTAGATAGTCAAATGTATGTAGTAACTGGTGTAGAATTCATTTTTTCAATAAGTCTCTTAATTTTGTCTGTAAAAATTCGAAACTGAAAAATGAATCTACTATCCTCGGTCTCCCTTACACGCAGAGCGTGTAAGAGCAGAGCCAAGATCGCCAGCCAAGATCTTGAGAGTCTGATTGACGCAAAGAATTTGTATATTTAAGCCTCGTTAACGCTCGTTAAATTTTTGATATTTAATATCAAATATTAAAATCATTCTTTTCGTGTATTTAAGTAATAAATTATAATATAATAATAAATTTTCGGATCATTTTCAAATTAATCGTTTTTTTACAGAAATTTTATGTATAATAACACTTATGATTTTAAAATATTTAATTGAACTAAATATCTTAGCAATATAAAATTAAATTAAAATTTTGAAAAAACTGTTAATTTTATTTTAAAAGATATTATTGCCATTAAAAAGATTGCAGTTATTTTTTATGACTGTCACCAAAAAAAATTGTAAACATGTAGGTATATCGATGTAAAAAATAGCGGCTATATTGTATGAGCTGACGATGTATTTCCGCGCGCACGAGTTCGCGTCTCTTCTCTTCCGCGGCCATATATTACTTCGTGATGCATATCGTGACTTTCACGATGCAAGAAATATACGAAGGAGCTTATATCTCTCAGATACTATCGAAGCTGTTCCGTAGATCAAACAATGTGCGCTTGGCCCGAGTTAAATTCGAGGGCGGATGATGAAAATATAATGTGCGAACCTGCTTTCGTACTCGCGAATTACTTGGGAGACAATCTGCAGGCGGGTATATAACCTGCAGTAACAACCTGGTGCAACTCTTACATCGGAGCACAAGATGAACGATCACATTTGCGCGTGAACTTTGAACATTGCCCAAAACTTCTCTGCTTTCTAAGCGTATCGTAATCACGTGATTCGCTCAGAACGACATGAATTTCAATGCAGGGCAAGAAATTTTGATAAACTTGGCTTCTTAAATCTTCCTTGATGACACCTCGAATTTCATATTCATTATTTTCTAATCTAATCTTAACATAAAATACTCGCCCTATTTACGCAAGAGATTAACACCCCTATAATATTTCCATAACTAATAATGTTCACTTTTTATCCGAAAATTAGATTTCCTAGCAAATTTAAGTTTAAATTCCAAGTATAATTTCTCTAAAGAAATAAATAAATAAATATTTAGAGTCAAAAGCTTTTTGCAACCAGAATGTCCTTTCGACCGTAGTACGCATGTATTGCAAAGTATTGCGACAAACACACCACCCTGATGAAAGGCGCTAAAGATTGAGGTCCAATCGAAATTACAGCGATAATTCTCTCGGTCGGAGAGAGCCGGAGGTAGATGTACAAACAATGTCGGTCTCTCTCGTTTCTCTTTCTCCCGGAGGAACAATTCGCCTGTCTGCTTCCTTCCAGCCGGTCGTAAATCCCCGAGCCACAAGGCAACGTTACGAGAAGTATCAACTTCGTATCTCAAGCTGTGTGCCGTCACTCATATCAAATATCGGACAACACTCATCCCTTCAACAAATCACCATTATGTTCGAATATCTGTATGATCATGACATAAAATTCTTTTTCAAAAGGAGAAATTAATTCTGTTATCATAAACTGTTATCATAAACATCAATTTTTTCCTGTTTAGAAATTTTAGAAATATTTTTTTGCAAATGATAATTTTATTTTTATTTTTCAAAAAAGTATAGACAAAATACAGTTCTTAAAAATAAAAAAAGTATATTTATTTAATAATATTATTATTACATACAAATTCATAATTTTATTCGAAAAAAATGTTTTAAAAATTTAGAAAAAAATGATCTCCTTTGATGTATGAGAAATTGTCAAATATTATTAAAAATGTGTATTAAACTAAAATTAAATATAAAGATAAGAAAGAATAATGAATAAAGCAGAGATTATTCATTACAATTTAAAAAATTACAGAATCAAGCGACTATATTTTTTCCGCTTTTCCAAGAGATTTCATATATCTTCAGAATTTGCAATAATATCAAAAATAAAAAGTAAAAATAAAAAAGTAAAAAAATTGAGTCAAAAGTTGTATTTTTTTAGAACAAAAAATAAACAAAATAAACAAAATAAACAAAAAATTGGAGGTCGAATTCTCCCACTCTCTCCTCCTGGATATACTCATGTACTTTTCCAGTATCTATTCCTATTAGCGGACAATGTATTTATCTATTCAGTCGATCAAATAAACGTAAAGAAAACAAACAAGATAATAGCGTAAACTTTGAAGTATAATAGAGGTTACGCCGCAATTTCATTAGTTGCAACGGAATGCAAACGTATTTGCGTCCGATTGCGCAATTGCACAATTCACGTGTCAGGAAACATAAACAATGCAAATATGTACAACGCATTTGAAAAGTTCAGTCACGACAATAGCGCAGCGTGCAAAAATGTCGATTTAATAAAACACACGCCAATTGAAAGGATCATTAATTCTTTCATCCAATTATTTACTATAAAATTTATACAGATCTACGCCGAATGAAATACGTGCCTTGATAAATTGTTCATTACGCGTGCCGTGTATTGCGGTGTAGTTTTATATTAAAAATGTTTGATAAGTTTGGCCATGATAACGTTACAATCAAGAGAGATAAATATAAAATGACGTGCGCTTGCGCAAAACATCGCTACCGAATACAAAAAAAAAAGCAGCAAAGTGATCTTTTTCAAGTATAGTGATACTTTTTTACGATGCTGACAATAAAAACTAGTCCAAGCTGCGATTAATCAATAAAATCGTAAAATGCCAAGTTGCGATACGGCAAATAATCGTGGTGGTGTCGCATACAAATTTTACGCGATTCGCTTAACTGACGGTTATAAACGAGCGGTTATAAACGAAGCTTTTCAGTTTGGTACTCGGAAAGGTTGATTTACACGATCATTGTAACACTCGGGAATTAAACTACCAGTTATTAAGAATACAAATACAGCTGTCGTTATGGAAATATGTTTGTTATTATCGTATCTAGCAGAGTCTGCGTTGACACCGCGGCCATCGATCGAAGGCCAAAAAATATGTGAGAGTTACGTGATGTACGTGTATTCGCAGTGTTGAGTTTAGGGTCCATGGGTTTGCTAAGCTTAAATAATGATGTAGATCAATCATTCCCACAGGTCCAGGCAAATCGATTGGATTACGTGCGATATCTCGAGTTTTATACCAAATTCGCAAGAGAATATCATTTAGAGTATTTAATAGAGATGCACCGGACATCCGAAAAGTATCCGGTATTCGGTATTATCCGGCATTTTTTTACTAACCGACCGGATAGTTGGATATCATTAATATCCAGGAATATATTCGGTTGAAATTTAATATCATTAAATTGTTGATTTTTTCTTATGCAAATGTTTTAGAAATAAGTGTGCATATTCACGATGCTATAATATCTTAAATTGGTGCAAAATTATAATCTTTTCTCGGAATCCGGTCGGATATAAGGAAAATGTTGAGTATCCTACTCGAAGAAATTGTTTTTTCGATCGGATACAGGATATCCGATTGGATACAGGATATCCGATGTTTACATTCTGTCCGGATATCCGATATCCGGTATCCGGTAATTTTACGATCCGGTGCATCCCTAGTTTTTATGTATTTAGAGGAATATTCTTTTTCAGCCATAAAATTTCCACTTTAATTATCTGCATAAAACATTCATGAGTATCAGCATGACATATTATGATGCTGAATTGTGCTGTAAATTTTAATTGAATATTTAAATGCCTATTTTCCACACCGGTTATTTTAATTACAAGCTGATTGCAAGAACAATAATAACAATGAAAATTCTCATTTAAATTAAGTATTACTTAATAATATAATCCTCCAATAGTTGTCAGTTATAATAAACTTCTTTCCAGTCCTAAAAATAATATTAATTGTACTGATAAAAACCGATTAAGTATAAATGTATTGTAATAACGAATCCTAAATTTTCTTAAATCTTTTATCATATTTGTAAAAATTATAATATTATCATTTATTATTATGTAAACTACACTTTAAAAAGAAGCAAAGTTTAATTTTAAGACATTAAAATGTTTTATTCTTATCTCCTTTTTTTAAATGCTTAAAGATGTTTTATTTTAAATTTTTTCAATAAACAAAACATTATGTGTTTGAATTTAAAATATTAAAACGTTTAAAATTAAAATATTTATTATTATTAAACATTTGTTTTGAAGATTTTTTGAAGAAAAGATGTTTTAAATGTAACATTTTAAACACTGAATTTTTTACAGTGTATCCATTATTCATTAAAAGGTACTTAATCAAAATATATTCAAGTTTTTTCATGATACGAAAATCCCACATTTCCTTTATTAATTTTCCTAATATTTAAAACTAACATATAACATTGTTAATTATTATTTAACTTAAAAGGAAAAAAAATTGCAAAATCTGTCAAGCGAGATAAATCGCGCGATTGCATAATTAAACCGATGAACGCGCACCGTGTGGCCATGGTTCCGACGGGACGAGTTATTAGTCGCGACATTAGTTTACGGCATGAATACGCGGCTTAATTAATTGGCAGCTATTCCCCGGACAGGGTGTAACTACAGATTACCAATTATAGCGACACCCTTCGAAATTTCCAGGAGATGATCGCTTCCCTCTCGGCTTTTCGATGCGATGTGACATGGCGGGAAGTTGATTCGATAATATTTGCCGCTGCCACGGTTGACAAAGTTACGGAGCTATTCGATACATTCGTTAAACGCTTTTACCAATGTACATTCGTTACGCGCGCGAGTTACGTTAACCTGTGGTTACTTCGGGGAGATTACGTTGACTTCATTACAAGTTTTCGATGCGTTTATGAAACATTTAAAATCGATCATTAACAATGTTCTCCGCTTTGCAGAAAATTATCGACATTCCGAAAATTTTATTTATACTCTTATCAAGTATCAATGTGCCATTTCATATATCTTTATTTTAGAAAAATGACATTTTCTAGATAAAAACTAAACTATTATTAATGGAAAAAGCAGCTTCATAGATAACAATATTTAAAAATAATTTATATAACGATTCAAACGATTGTAAAATTAATTGTAATAAACGTGTAAACTTAATTTGTAATTGTAGTGCTTACGAAAATCATACAAAACACAAGTTAAAAAAATAAATTCTTTATCAATATAATTGTAAATATTGATAAATGGACATATTAAAAAGATATTCATTTATATAGGCATTTCATTTTTTTTTTCAATATGTCGTACATTCCTATATAAATATAATTTTATCTAAAATTATAATCCAATAAAAATTTTACATATTTTTAAAAAGATATTTTACAATCAAAATTTATGTGTCGTGTCCATTTACCATATAATAGATATCGAAAACATTCGGATAAAAATTCGAATAAAATTTATGGAACTTCTCATACAATTTTAAAAAAGTGTAATGTGCTACGCGTGTGATCAATGAAAATATGTTATAGGTTGATTTAATTTTAGAGAATAAATTTCACAAAATAATACTAAGATCACGCCTTTGATCTGTAATAATAGACAAGAAAATTCGTTTAGTTTTTCAACGCAAACAATTATATTTCAAACAAATGCGAATATGTGCATGCTTTTCATTTAGATTGGACATATCTAAATATCATATCTAATCACTTTTTAAAATTTTTAAATTTTAAAAACTTTATGATTTTTTTTTTAATTATTATTTAACAATTTTGTAATATAAATAAGATTAAGTTCTTTCTTAGTAATAGCAGTTTCTTTATTACGGTAATCTTTCATAATTGCTTAAAATAAAAAAATTGTTTCAATACAAACAATTTCATAAATCATTCTTTATGTATTGATTCTGTAAACCTATTTTGTAATATATTACAATTTATATTTTAGAAAATTGCTGTATATATATATATATATATAAAATTCATAATAACAAATTAAGGAATAATTTTGAAAAAACAATTCAATTATTGTCTGTAATGCGCTTCTTGCATTCCACGTTCATATAATATAATTACATACTTTAATAATACAAATATATTATAAGTACTTCGACAATACTTCTTTTTTATTACTTTCAGATAGCTGTTACAGTTTTAAAGCATGTACTTACCAATTTTCATAGCCTTCGGCAATTTCTCTTGTAAATTGCGTCGTCAAAAGCCACTCTAGCGAAACGCGAGAAATTCGTATGCATAAACTCGCTTAGTAGGCTAAGTGACCTGTAGTTGCTACTAAAACAAGGGTTTTCCCTTTGTTCGAGCGAACCGCCTTAAGGTTCGTGCGCACTGAACCAACGAACAAAGGATGAACAGCAAATATAATCTCTGTAAGTTCGCATTTCTAAAATTGGAATTTCTTAAAATCTAAACATAATAGCAATATGCCAAACATTTCTTATCCCGCACATTTTTCTTTTATTCTTTTTAAAACAGAATAAAAGAGAAAAGCTTTTATAATATACAATATTATATATAAAGTAGTTGGCTCAAAAATCGTCAGAATATTAGAAATCGCCAAGTTCACGTATTAAAGACGTATTTTAGTGCTTTGTCGATCGTACGGTTTGCTAATATTTTTATTGGTTCCAAGGAAATATTTATTAATGTTATGTTATATTATGAAACTCGTAAGTATATAAATTCACTATTGATTAAATCGAATATGTACAGCAATCGAGCCTATGCGTGATTTCCATCAAATGCTTCATTGTGAGGTTAAAAGACACTGTTTGACATATCGTGATTTTAAAGTATTGACAACTTGCATGAGATAAATTGAGTTTCGAGTTATAAATCGAGATCGCAGTTTTACATACACCATCACAAATTATTGTTTCATATAAATTTCATAGTTTTTTTTTTATGTAACAAGCACTGGTTCACTGAAGCACGTAGTAGTCGAGTAATCGCCATATCTGTCGATTAGGTCTGGAACTAGGTGGACCGAAAAAAATTCTTGTAAATCAAATAATAATGTATTCAAAATCCAAATAAAAAAATTAGAATTGTTATCTAGACATTCTACGGACCAATAATCATAGACATAGGCGAGTTAATAAATAGATCCGCAAGCAAATAAAGAATGCCGATCACTGGATCATTTCTATGTCGATAACTGGTACATCTAGAACAGAGCATTACTCGAATAAAAATAATTTTACAATTCTTTTCCATTGAAACAACTATTTATTGAAAATTTGTAATAATGATCCTAATTCTGAAAAAAATATATAAAAAATTATAAAAATATATATAATTAATAAATTAAGTATTATAGTTCGTTTGAGATAAATCCATACAATCAATCAATGCCTATTCGAGCAAACACTGGGTAACAATGTACAAATAATTTATTCAAATAAACATATGTAATAATTTATTCAAATAAACAAATACGCAAACATTTCGATCCTGATTTGGATCCTTATCAGTATTCCAAAATTCAATATGCAGTCATCCAAAGATAGTAATGTAATAAGATATCATATTTCTTGATATAATGATCATCGCAATGTTATAAAACTTTTCATACATCGAACATCAAGACGAAGAGTCTTGACATTCAATATATAAACAACTTTATAACGTTTCGATGATTATTGCACCAGGAAGTATAATGACATCTTGTTACATTACTGTAGAAATCAAAGCCTTAAACGCTGAATCTTAATGCTTGTATGATTCTTATGAATTTATATAATTTTTACGAAAGATTTTATCAACAACGATAGTAGGTATAAAAATTTTAGAATGACGTTTTTATTCATCACAAAAAATTAATTTAAAATAACAGTCACTTACTTTTTAATCTGAAAAATATAAATTTGCAAAATCAAACGGTTTGATTAATGTGATTACTGAGCCAACTACCTTATATGCATGTATATATTATCATTTTTGGTAAATACACAAAAATCTTTAATTTTGCGAATACAGAAATCCAATTTTATTCAAATGTAATCTATCCTTACAGTTGTTTTATTTATTTGAATTATATTCCGTTTTTAATATAATATAATAAATATAATAAATATAATAAATATAATAAATATAATAAATATATTTGTTAATAAAATTTAATCAAATTTTATTGGAAGAATTTCTTAGAAAATTAGTAATTTAGTAATTTGACCATATAAAAAATTTATAAAAAATTATAACGCATACATGCATATATTGTATACATATAAAGATAATAAATAATTGATACAATTAACAAATTACAAATGGGCCTTTAAGAATCGGCGCTGTAATAATTGTGTTTATTTCGATTAATCTAAAACAACTCTTTACAAATAATATATTTGTCGAACATTTCGGCTAACTTCATTTATTATATTTAAGATCGTTGATCATCCAGCTTATTAACTGATTATGGGAAATTTGATGTCGGAGTGTAATCACAGGATAAAGATTTTATAGATTTTTTACTGAATACATTCGCTGATGAAGGCTGGAAGTTAGCCGAAAAGTTCGACAAATATATTATTTATAGAGGATTGTTTTAGATCAATCGAAATAAACGCGCAATTATTACAACGCCAATTCTTAAAAGCCCATTTTTAATTTATTAATTTTTAATATAAGGAATCTTATTTTATTATCGTAAATAATTGATATTTTATTATTCGCATGATTAAAATTAATATATAAAAAGAGGGAAAAAGAAAAAAAGGAGAAGAAAGAGAAAGATTTGAAATTTTAGTTTTATGCTAACTCAGTTCTACTTTTCGTTCCAAATTTTTTGGCTGTACTTGCAATTTAAAATTCAGCTCCCCGATTTTTATTTTTTCCTACACATTTCTACTGTCTGCTAGCAAACATTGTCTAAAATAGTAAATCTATTAGTCAGTCTTTTTATCGATCGATCGTATATATATATATATATATATATATATGGAACTGCAGTGTCACTCTCAATTTATTTTCTTTTTTCTTAGAGAAGTTCTCGCTTTTCTTCAATCTGGCTGCGTTTTACTCTGTACCAAGGATTCTAATCCACTTTTTCCAATTGTCAAACTTCGATCACTGAACTTGCTCAGTTCTCCATGCAATCGAATTCTTTCTCCATTGCTCTCTCTCTCTCTCTCTCTCTCTCTCTCTCTCTCTCTCTCTCTCTCTTATCTCTCTCTGCTACAGAAAGAAAAAAATTTAATTTTCCGTCACGCAACATTTTCATTAAACGAATTTATTTATCTATAGAATAAGAAACATGTATTTGTTTTAAAAACAGTCATCCAAATTTTTGTTAAAATTTTGTGCTTTAATATATATCCAAGTTTTAAATTAATATTCAACATTTCTTAGTTAGTGTTATAATAATACAATTTATGAGTAATTAAAAAATTAAAATATGTTTTCTAAAATGTAAATTCTAAGATAATTGAATAAAATATGTTATAATATAATGTATTGTAAATGTTAAATTTATTGAAACATATTAATTTAATTACATAAGTTTAACATTAATTTTAATCAAGAAATATGATTGCTTACAAATTATATTAGTATTAAATTTTTACATAATATTTGTGTTATTTTCTAACATATTTATCTTTTACTAAATAAACATAAAAATTTGAGTAAACCATTCGGGACAAGTAACATGATAATTAATACAAATGTCTCAACTGTGTATATAAAGCTTTTAATTTACATAAATCTAAACATTACATAAATTTAAACATCGTTTAAATGTACACTTTTCTCTTCTATAATAACTCCGTATACATATTTCAACTCTTAAAAAAATTTGTTTCTGTAATCTACGATTTATCTTTAGATAAATTTTATTATAAAATATACTATTTTATATATATATATAAAATATATAATTTGTGTGTTTCTCTTTCCTCTTTATAATTCCGTTTTTACCACAAAATATTTTCTCATTTTGTACGACCGTTGTAATCTCTTACTCATCCATTTTCGGAATAATTATTAATCTACAGATTCTATAGCACGATGCTGAAGTTAACCGACAAAAACGAGATAAAGTCCCGTTTGATGAAAGACCAGAGGATAATGAAGCAAGCCTCTGCGAAGGATCCGAAACAAAAGAAACTGAAAGTAAAGATGGCTTCGATCATAATTAATTGTTCGGTAGTACGATGTAAAACGAGCGATTATCACGGTGTCTGGTTTCACGTGCCATGTCTTTCAAACGATTACTTCCACTTCTCCTATCTCTCTTTTTGTGCTCTCGTGCTGCTGATTACCAGAAACCGGTGTACCAGGCTGTTTATCACCGAAGTATAAATTAGATTTCCGTCTGCGCGGAATAGAGATGACTGTCGAAGTAATTCAGATCTACTAAAATGTCACGTCGTAGCGTAAATAAAGCGATATTCTTGCTGTACGTAGGCAAACGGGGTGAAGAAACGGATCGTTTCAAAACATCGGATCATCCAAAGGATTCGGAAAAGAAAATTGCCTCCTTTTTTTTATTTTATTTCAGGATGATATCATACGCGGAAGATCTTTATAGAACTCCACTGTAGCAAGTCTGCGGAAGAATGGAATTAGGTGGACGATTTGCGTCAAGAGATTTCCAGTTTCGCGGTATTTCTATGTAAAATTCTTGTGCTTGCACGATTTTATCGTCTTTTGCGTAATCCTTACATTAATGTTTCAAATGGATAAAAAATTATGCAGAAATAAAATTTACATTAATTAACATTAACATATGGATAATGATATAATATAAAGCTATTAAGATTTTACTTGGAATTATTGTGTTGTACCAAGAAAAGAATATTTAATAAAATTTAATTTAATACAATAAACATTATATTTCTCTAAATAATATTTCTAAAAAATATTTCTGAAATAAAATATATTTGTACGCGTTTATTCGTAATAAATCGTTTAAAATATTGCATTCATCCGATTATTCTGCAGAAAAGTAGAGAAAAAGTACGATAATAAGTAGGTTAAGCAAAGATAATTTCAGTGAATAATTGAGTATTCATAAAGAAAGTATAATAACTCAAAAAGCTGAAGAGGTGAATGGTAATTATAGTAACTTTGCAAAGGGAATCGTTAATTCCATACGATCAACCAGCCCAGATTCAATTAATTTCACGTAACAGCAACTTCAAAAATGAGTCTCGCGTCTATTATCATTCTATCATTTTCGAAGAAAGTCCCACAAATTTCATTCTTGAAACTATGTTATCTACTGAGAAATTACCGGCTGAGAAATTAGTTGAATGTGAAAATTAGATCTCTCAGTTGAAAAGCAACATTTGCTGAATAATCAACGAATTGAAGACTTCTGTTCTCAGGAGTATTTTACCAAAACAATAGGATTTATTTTCACTTCAAGTCATACTTATTTATCTCTTCCGTCACAGATTATTTTTATAACTAAATTGTGCTATGCCGGCAACAATCTAATTTTCGCGGATTACGTTTTCATATTTTCCTTTTTTTCAATTCAATCAAACAACTCACCAATATACTGCTTTGATGCCTGATATGGATTTACAGTATGGACACTTACCTGTAAAAAAAAACAAGAAGAAATATCATTATTAATCAGAATAAAAAATTCAATTAATAATTTGAACGATATAAAAACTAAATATAATTGTTAACATTATGCATTAAATATAATATTTTGTTAAATATTTTGTTTAATGTATTTCATATTAGATCAGAATATATTAAATCAAATATCAAATAAAACTTTTTTACAATCGAGAGATAAAATACAAACTTTTCGTAACGCAAATGCCATTATATATAATGATATAGTATAGAATAGAAGAAAAGAATTTATTTAACATTAATTAAATACATTCAATATTAAGATAATTAAGAGAAATGAATAAATATATTCCATA
>Ga0157364_1005903_pt1 | contig 12523 bp, 5 predicted proteins | sample AttsexASBM2_FD_111476 | JGI IMG/M metagenome (GOLD analysis project Ga0157364, IMG submission 111476) | Fungus gardens microbial communities from leaf cutter ant in Ribeirão Preto, State of São Paulo, Brazil - Atta sexdens ASBM2 | ecosystem: Host-associated > Fungi > Mycelium > Unclassified ...
GTGTGTGTGTGTGTGTGTGTGTGTGTGTGTATGTGTGTGTGTGTGTATATATATATATATATACTCGGCATGAATGTTATGAACCTTCACCATGTTATTTAAGAATTGAATTTTTGTTGTGAAATGTATAATTATCAGTATTGTCGATTAGATTTGAGTACGTTTTGTCTACTTCTTAAGTAAATATTGTCTTGCTTTGTCAAGTTTCAAATTTATAACATTAAGATATTAAATTAAGGCCAGTTAATAATGTGAGTATAGTTTTTGTTCCTTTGTCGCTAGCTTACTATGGATCAATGAGGGGTACATTATGTCTATATTTAAATCTTTTTCATATTATTTTTATTACATAGCTTTTGAGACTATTTTTTGAAAAATCCTCACAGTTCGCATATCTGATTTTTTGTCTATTTCATACAATTATTAAATTTTCAGACAATATAAATTATCTGATAAGAGGCTCTTTGTTGTTTACTATATATTATAAATACTTATTATTTGCCGAATCGACATTCTACGATCTGCATCGTAATTTAACGCTTTAACTGAGCCATGATAAATCGTTGATGCCCGTTCCTAATAATAGTATATCGATATACGGGGATTTATATTTAATTACTGAACTTCTAAGGCCCATTTGAAAAATCGGCTTTACAAGTATTGGTTTTGTAGTCTTCTTTAATATCGTTGCAAGTTTGATCAGAATTGACGAAGACCAGAGAGGAGCTTCTTGTGAGAAACATATTAAAGACACATATTAAATCTTTAAAATATTTTTTTAAATATCATTTTATGTTTTTGATTGGATTGGTTAAACTTTATATTATTTGTATATAACTATTCAAGAAATAGCTTCCTTTCTGTTGCTTTTTATAAAGCACTCCAATGCTATAGTTAGAAAGCTTGGTAAGAATTCTTGTGATTAGAATTAATAAATATTGGAAAGAAAAAACAGATTAGTCTGTGCATATGGAACTACGCATGGAAAATTGTATCATACTTTGCTATAACGAAAAATGTATGTTTTTTCATAAAAGAATAAAGCAATAAGATTTGAAAAATAAAAATCTATAAATGTATATACCTATTTGAAAATTTAAATAAATTAGACATATTGTAGAAATGATAAATTATTTATAATATAATAAAAATCACGAAGTGATAAATTATCTCGGCAGAAGTGTCATTGCTTCAAATTAAATAGGGAAATAATCGTCGATGGGATTAAAATACTACCATAAAATGAGGATTACGCATGAATCATTTCTTTTACCTTACATGAATAAGAATAAATTACAATAGACCAAATTACATAGAACAATATTAAATATACCTTAGAATGTCACGTAACACGGTTTATATATTCATATTTAAAATATCTAAGTTTATTATTGCTGCATGTAATAAGAAATTAAAAGCACTGTGAGTAAACTCAATCACTTTATTTTTAATAATTAGATTATTTGTATATTTATAGTTATACATAATGAAGTTCAAATACGAACAAGACTTTTATATGATTACAAATCAGCATTAATAGATATGTTTACATTAAGTTAGAGATGGGGTTCACGCCTTACATAATTGTGATTTCGGTAGTTGCTTCTCAATTATTGCAGTTCAATCAAAGTACCGAATGCTGTTGCGTACTTCCGCCTTCGGAATAGTCTTTTCTCCGAACTGTACACATAGTTTACGCAAAATTTCAATATTTTAACATTTTTGTTCGAAAAAAACTTGAACAACACGCTGCACAATAGTACTTACTATTATTTATTCTAATATCGTAATAAGCCTCTATACTATAAAAAATTATTGACTGACAATTCAAATAAAAGTGATTGAAGTTTTTTTACAGTCACATTATCTGAATTTGCAGATAGATTGTCTGAATTTTTAGCAAGTTGTATAAATATTTCTTGATTTCGCCTAAATACTTAATTATTTTTGCTTTAATTTTTAATAGTCTAAATATATCTATTTTAAATATTTTGAATATTCAGATATGCAAAAATTGAATTTCTATCTACCTGTTATTAAATCTGTCTTTTTATTGCTAAATTGCTGCACTAGTCAGACATTCTAAATTTACTTCTTTCTTTTATGGAAGGATAAAGATAAACTCTAAAAAATGCAATCAGTTCAGGAATAAGGAACAAACTTAATGACGAGTGGAGAAATTCAAATTTAAATGTCTGAATACTTAAACATTTAGAACAGAAACTATTGAATGAGTTATAGCTGTTTCAAAAATTTCTATAAAAATAATGTTTTCATGATAAGTATTTTACTTGATCATTGCTTCGCTCAAAATATAATTAAAATTTCAATTTTCTTCATAAAATTTTATTAAATTGCTTACAATTAGTTTATAGAATAAAAGAATAATATTGAGAAGAGACCGACTAAGGAAAGCAGAAAAATTGTAGAGAATATTCACGCATCGGATCATAAAATTATAATCTACCTGAAATTTTAAATAGTTGTTGCTTTCAAATATGTCGTTTTTTATTTTTTTATCAATTATAAATATTTTGAACAGACACGCCAGTCTTAACTTTCAGAGAAATTTCTCTGATAATTATCTGAATATCTGAAATTACCTTTCAGCCATCTTAATCTAAAAATTCAGATAAAAATGTATTATATTTTTAGACAATTTAAAAAAATATATTATTCAAGGTAAAATACCGACATTGTCTATCAACATTAATTTGTATTTACACACAAAAAATCTCTTTCATATTTGAGTCATCCTCGTACATATAGAAACTGAAAGAATTGTGATTTTGTATGATCTTTAGTAAGCAAAAACCTCAAAGGAACAAAATATATATGTTGTTATTAATTCTAGCAATCAATTGGTTTAAAATTTGCTTGTATTATATTTGTAATTAAAACTAATTGAGAGAATCGTAAAATATGTATTCAAGTATGTTTTTCTTTGATAAACTTCACAATAATCTCACATTAAGTTGAAACAAATATATTCTATTATTGCAAAGAAATTTGATCACTGATTGATTAGTCATGAATTTATTATGATTTAGCCAAATATTTAGAATAGTAAGGTTTTCGTTGAATGTGGAAGAGAATAGGAATATTATATTCAATTGCTAGATTCCCAATGCGGGGTAGATTTGCCAACTTCATTTACTAGTGCGCTTGTGGCTATAAGTTCTCTATATCTAAAATACGACGCTTTCGCTCGATATATGTAACAAATTTTGCAATAGTGTCTCTTGTTTGTGTATACATAACAAGAATTAGCAGATAAATTACTAACAATGTTCTTTAATGTGCTTCTCGATTGAAAGAATCTTTCACGGATTTGAACGTTTTATCGAGTGTAACTTTTATACTACTTGTCAAGCAGTCTGTACCATTTATGAAAGAAAGGAACTCGCTAGATACAAAGTTGTTAATATTTCTCATGTTGTTATTGCGATATATATACTTGCGTGCAGATAAATGTATAAGACATGGAAAAAGAGAAGCTACGTTAAATCATTAAATGTTACAAATCATATACATAAATATATGTCGTAAAATGTACAAATTTACTATATTGGCGTGTGTTCGATGTATGAAGTGATATCTTTCGTTAAATTTAATATATACCGTACTGGTTTATTTGAGAAGTTACTAAATAAACAAATAAAGTTAATAAATAAATGATCTTCAATTTATACTGCACCATGTATGACAAAATGCATATCATAGCTTCAATATAAGTAAGAAGTATTGTGAAAAAAAATGGAAAAATATAAGCGTCAAATTAAATTGTAATGACGAATAAACTGAAAAAAGAAGGAAAGAAAACTAATTGTAAGAGAAGCATCTCAAATAGCATACAAAGCGTACTGTGTTGTCACATAAATACAAATAAATTTTCTCCTGTTTATACAATATACTTAACTGCATTATATTATTTCGTTTAATTATATTTCAGGGAATCTGTACTATCTGTGTGTGGCAATTAACATTTTTGCATTGTTCTTACACTCACATATATAGTATCGGCCAAAAATTTGTGAATGCACTAGGAAATAAATGTAAAAAATCAAAATTAATGAAAAAGTAAACAAATAATAAATTAGGCGAATGGGAATCAGCGTTAAAAAATACGTTGTTACAAATTGTTTATATACATATACAAAATTTGTTAATAACTTAAAAAAGATATATCTATTTTCAAATTTCCATTCAAAAATAATTTTATTTTAATTCAAATAGTAATGTCTTTTTGTTGCATCTCAAAAATATTTAACATGAACTTAACGTTGAGAGTAAAATATATTTATATACATTATATATATATGCACAAACCGTTATATTAAAAATATTCTATTTAATCGCGCCAAGTTTTTTACGTTATATATATATTTTGTTGATTTAGATAAAATTATTAAAACAAAAGATACTACGATTTGGATTGAAATAAAATTATCTTTAAGTGGAAATTCGAAAATATACATACATTATTTGGAAATTAAATTAGATTATACAATGTAAATAAATTTTATTTCAATTGGCACAATTTTGTGATATAATTTTTTTTATGAATTTAAAAATATTGTCGCTTGAATTGAAATAAGAAGACCTTTGAATAGGAATAAGAAGATTCATTTCACTTGGGTTTTTTCAAATTATGCATAACAGTTATTTTTCGAGGAGCGCGTACACTTGAAGCTTTTTTTATCCTTTTTTTTTTAAAAAAGGTAACTTTTTATAATAAAGATTGACATCGTTTCGATGAGTATCTCAGTTATGACTCTTGTCCTATTGGCCCAAAAAGATAGATTGCTGGACAATTATCGTCAGGGTTACCGAGAAATTGCGCATATAATTCTTGATAACGTGATAAGTTCAATCCACCGCGTCTTCTGTCATCATCCTGTTAACGTAATGAAGTACTACTTTAAAACAATCGTTCTTTTAATTTTTAATTAATATATGCACATCTCATGAAAAGGTATACGATTATATTGAATCTTTCAGAATTTTATTGAATTTTGAACAATTGCATGGAATGGAGAGAAAATAAATATTTTAATGAAATAATAATTGCAGTAGCGTAATTTTTTTATTATTGCGTATCTTTTATTTCCAATAAAATAAAAAATTACATATCTTTTATTGGAATGTACTTGACTTAATACATTTTAAAAATTGCCGCCCAGTGAATACAAATTACCGCTTTGTAACATTAATTCTTTAAAGTAACAGAAATTGATTCATAAAGATTTAAGAGAATGTAAAAAAAGGAGTTTGATGGAATTTTCATTCTTATTTTATTAAATAGTCAAGTTATTTCACTTACATTTAAAAGACTTTGATAAGCTTTATCAAGGATGTCTACATTATCCACAGCAATCCTTGAAGCACAATCATATCGAAATTCTTCAGCTCCAATTACGCCGTCCTCTGGAACAGACATTAAAAATTATTTCACATAATAATTTCGATTAACAATTTCTTCTATTGATCTAATTTTATAGAAAGAAATTATAATTTATTAATTACAATACTATTCTACACAATGGTCGGTATATATATATATATATGATCCGTGTTTTTATATTTAAAGACCAATTACAAAACCACTATTAGCATATTTTAAGACTGTATATTACTTAAGACTGTCTTGAGAATGGATTATGAATATCGGCCAATGTTTTCTTTACGTTTATAATACAGTACCATTTATGTCAAGTATTTTGAAGTGACTATCAATGAACATCTTCATAGCTTGAGGAAAATCGTTATAAGAACGACCAACACAGCTACTTTGCATAGCCTTTTTAAATTCGTCTGTCGTTACAACGTCGTTCTGGAAAAGGAATAATACAAATGATAATCTTTATTTTAATATATTATAAAAGATTAAATTTTTTATTCTTTATTAAATACTTATATACTTTTATTCTCTATTATAGATATACCAACAATTATACGAATCAAAGTTTGGAAAATAATTTTAATTAGACGCTCATCGTGTAATGTAATGAGTTCTAGATTTAAATTTTAGATAATATTTTTCACAATAATGATATACCTTATCAAAATCTGCCAGATCAGCTATTTCATCCCATAAAGAGAGCATGATATGAAGATTTTCTTGGTACCGACTGTAATTAAATTCGCCTTTGCCTTCGATAATTGTCATTCTTAATGCCATGCACTCGAAATCATGCTTGTCCAAATATCCGTTGTTATCAATATCTGTAGTTATACAAGATATTCTTTTCACTAAAGGCACTTATTTTAAACTGTTAGATTTTATTTACGAAATCTTTCATTTTTATATTTCTTATTATATTTGTACTCTTGAATATTGCCTGATTAATTTATAGTCGATTTTTTCTTATTTAACTTTTTTTTTATTAAACTGCTTATATGTTCCTATCCCAGTAAAAACACCAACAATATCTATGTTATTTCACAACAATATAAATATAATATAAAATGTTATACATAACAATTATATTATTAAGTGTAAAATTATAACTTTATGTTGCTGTTGATTTATTTACTGAGATATTATATTTTAAATGACAATCAATGTTTAATTTTTTTAACAAATTAAAATAATTGCTCAATAATAGTAGAACAGGTATAACAAAAAATTTCTGCCATTTTTTATATACGATATACAAAAAATCGATTTTTTCCTACTCAACAAGAGCATTGTTCATCATTATTTTAACGATTTCTTTTAAAGATTATTTTAAATTTTAGAATTTTTAATTAACTTAATATGATATAATTTTCTTGTTATTTTTTAGTTCCTTTGTGTACAAAATTATATTATTTAGATAAGTTATCGAAAAGTATGTATTTTTTATACATAAAAAAATTTTGTATACTTTTTGTATGTATATAATATATACATTAATATACATACATTAATATACGTAATATACATTATATATATAAATTATATAAAATATAAAACATTTTGCATAGGATATTCAGTCAAAGTTTTAATGATTTTTGTACATAGAATTAAAATAATCAATTGATGATTTTATCTTTTTTATATATAAAAATCACATAATCTTTTTATAATAACTCTTTTTGTCATTCTGTATAAAGAAATATATATGTATATTAAGAAATATATATGTATATAATAAATAACAATAACAAAATATATAAAACAATCAAATTTTTATAAAAAAATCACATATATTTCTACTACTTAAAATAAGTAGTAGAAAGATATTTTTCTTTTAATTATATAGTTATATTTCATATTAAAAAAAATAACAAAAAAATTATATTTTACATTTTCTTCCTTAGCGCTTTTATTGTTTTATGTTTATTTAACTTATGTGAGACATCTCTTATATACATATTATACTACTATACCAATTATACTATTATACCAATTACCATGCCACGAAATTTACACACACACACACACACAAGAGGGAACACACGAGATATGTAAGACAATGCAAGGGGATGCATTTGCTGCACGATGCAATGCGTATTTACACAGAGGAGATATTTCATTAATTAATAAAATAAAAAATATAGATTTACTTTTTATTACAAATTTTCTAATTTTGTCTTACAAAACAAAGCTTTATATATGAAAGAAATTTATTTATTTTATATTTTTATTTATTTTTGCATAAGAAGTCACTATTTACTTCTAATTTTCGATATTTCATAATTTCGTAGCGTGTTTATGCGCTGCCTCTTAATTTAATCACATTGTCTTTCTATTGTTGTCCTCCTCTGCTTGAAACTATCTCGACCACCCTTGCAATATCCACCGCATCTACTAACCATACAGAAATTTCACTATGAAATTAACGCGATTATCCCAGCTGTATGCCATCGCGATAATCTCTCTCTATAGTTTCCTTCACGAGATGTAAAATTCTTTGTTTTTCCGAACCGCGTACGACGAGCTTTCTCGCCGGTCAAAACGTACGCAATGAAATTTACACGCGGAAAGCACGTCCGGCGCGAAGAAATTGATTCTCGAGGATGGTGGTTTTACACTGAACGCGGCCAGAGTCTTGCCGGGTCTAAACTTAGGCTATCCCCTCTGAGCGAAGGGTACAAAGGCCGTGAAGCGCTGTACGGGACAGGAACTCAAACAGTGGTAATAGTACTGCAGACAATAATAACAATAATAACAATGTCGCTGAAATTTATATCATATATTTATATCCATCAAACTTGTTTCCTGTAGAACCTCAAGTTCATTCATCTCTCAGCTGCTCCGCACTACCCATTTCTCCATAAAAGCGCTCTCGTCTATTTAAACATTACTTGCGAGTAACATTCATTAATTTGTTTATAATATAATATCGTATACACTTTTTTAATAGTCAAATAAGATCTGCCCAATTTATTAACAAATTATTATTTACTATTATTCTTATTAAATTGTATATATCTATCTCTTTTATTTTAAATGTGAAAAGAAAGAGTTGCTAAAACTAATAATAAATTCTTTGATTTAAAGGATCGGTTAATGACCGTTCCGTTCGCATTGTCGACATATAGTGTCCATACTTGTGCTCTCTTGCACACTTTGTTTCTTTATTTCTTTACTTCTTAACGTCATAATAAAATATATAATTTTATGGATACAATTTTTCTTTAATTTTTTTTTAATTTTAAATAATTCTCGATGTAATCGCGCGATAAACATGCAGAAATATAGTTTTAATGAAATTTAATTAGAAGAATCAATGAGTTTTATTCTTTCTTCTCTCTCTCAACTCTTTTGAAAATTATTTATTGTTGAGTTGATTATTTATTGTTGTCTATGTTAGAAAACTCATATGTTTTCCAATTGTAATAAGAGGAAAAATTATCTATTATCTATGCTTCTCTCATTTGCATCATATAAGTCGCGAAATATTTGAAGCTGTTCTATTTCCTCCATTCTAGTTCTTGTTGACCGTCGCAAACCTAAATTCTAAATAAACTGGTCTACGGATCAAAAGGGATCCGAATTTAACTGAAGCCCCGCTGAAATCAGACTCGACCGAGAACTTTCGTTGTGACTATGTCACGTGTGACATGCTATGAAGAGACATGTACGTTCCACTCAATGCTTGGCAATTATTCCCGAGATGCGACAAAAGAGCTCCAAGAGACAAAATACCGTACAATAGGACGATTGCGAAAAAGATAAAAAATAAATACGTGAACAAAAATGCAATTTAAAGATAAAGAGAAAAAAAATATTATGTATTCGCTTTGTAATAAACAAAAAATTGAACAAAAGATTATTATTTCAACAAATTATTTAAATAATGATACATTTTAAATAGAAATTTATTGATTAATATAACAATAGAGATTGGTAACTTTATATTTTAACATGTTTTTGGGAAAATTTCTCACTACATTCTGCCAGCCACTGTTCACTTCGTGACATTATTCTAATTTGAACGGAGGTCAACGAAGCAATGACTATCTTTCGCTGCCACCTCGATTTATCTTCTTACTCCACGTAAATGTATTTTCGTACATGGTCTGCCCTCGGACACGGTGGATCGTCATAAGATACGCGTGACCACACTCTTTGTTGCTGATAGCGCGTAAATAAGCTCACATGTCAGAATTGGAAGCATTTGTGTATTTCAAAGTGTGGTCGAGAAGCCATTACGAATGTTCCGAAGCATTTGATTAACCACTTGGAAGAAAGAATTTTACTAATTGACCAATCAAAAATACTTCGAAGTATTTGTAGCGGCAACTCGATCGCACTCTTAATAATCGTTTTAAGCATCTTCAGTCCAGTAACAAATATACTTTACATTACAGTCCAATATATGTAATGATTATGTCTTTATTACTTTCTAAATTTTTTGGAATGGAATCTAACTCAAAAAAGTGAAAATTGAATCAGTCTTAAAAAAAAAAATTTCACTCTTCAGTAGAGTAAGATACATTCTAAAAATTTTAGAGACAGTACTAAAACTCTACTATCTAAGAAGTATAATAAGTATAATATAAACCGGGTAAATTGAATTTTAAATTACAAATTCAGGTATTAATGCATTTTTATTCGGAGTCTATTATTTAATTTTTAATGTATTCTTTATTTTAACATGTTTCTTCAAATACATGATACAATATATACTTGTAATTTAGATTTATTACAAAAGAGATTCTAATTTGCTTTTTTTAGAAGTCCCTTAATCTCCCAAACAAAAACATTCTTTGGATTATGTATATGCTCCAATCATGATTTAGTTTGCTAAAATCTTCAAGAATGATTGATGATAGACGTAATGGCTAGGAAAGTAAATTCTTGGCAACATAACAATTTTATATAAAATCCAAATGTGTTGTCTTAGTTTTCATTCTTGTCTTCATTATCTGCGTAAATAATATAGTAATAATATAGTAATAACGATCATATGAATAATATAGTAATAACGATCATATGAAAGGAGAAAGATATATAGTGAATTTTTTTTCATAATTTTGAATTACATATGATAAGAAGACAATTACAAATCGCATAAATAATTTCATTTTTTTTTTGTTCAAATTTAAATAGATTTTACGAGAACTTAATGTTGTCTTCACAATTTTTTATCGTTCGAGATTAGATTTTCATAACTAGCATGCGTCATATGTTTAACTTGCATTCATCGATGTTATTAGATAAGAAAAACGTAAAGTTTTATTATTTATTTATATAACTAAAACTCGATTTGCACAAATCGTAAAGATTATATATATATATATATATATATATATATATATATATATAATTGTATAATATTCCAAAGGCCTTAATTGACACCATGAGATTTTTATCGAAGAGCTATTGTTTTTATAATTTAATATAAATTAATATAAATTAATATAAAACAATATAATAATTATTATTTGTTTTTCTCCTAAAGATTCAGAAATTTCTGCACTTTTTTATTAAAGATTAAATATACGTATCTAAAATTTTCGTTAATGAATGATTAATTTTATGCTCATCGGAAAGTGCATTCTTGTATGATTTGTCACTAATCATTGAAATTTACGAAGACAAATTTTCATCCTTTATAATTGTGATGCATAGATGTGATTGAGATAATCCGTTAGATATATATATATATATATATGCTGCTTCAGAGATATACTTTTAGATTACTTACACAGCAAATTATAATATATAACCAAGTTAAAAGTCACTATAGACTCTTCGCAATTATGCACAATCTTACGGTTATTTGGCAAACAGCCTATCCGGTAATAATTAAAGTAGTCGGCCAGATTCGCTTCCAACTATGTAAACGCAAGAGTGATAAATGCGCGATTTATCTTGCGGAGATAATTCATTAGTGCGAGTACATCATCGCTTTTCGGAGATGTCTCAATGCCGCATGATTTAATTCGATCTTTATCTAAAATTTATTACACGCGATGATGAGAGAATCATGTAAAACACTTTTCTTTTATAAACATCAGACGGAAATTACGATCATTATCTCCATGATCAGCTCGCAATCAATTATAGAATATATATACTTTACGTGTCATAAATCTCAGTATTTTTCGGAAAGCTTTCAAATAATGTTTAATATTTCATTAGTTATGTATTTTAAATTAAATAATATTTTTTTAACACTATATTTGTTTGAAAATAGATTAATATTTTTTGGAAAATATTCTTTATGCACATTTCTTGTAAATATAAATAAAAATTCATTTAAAGAATAAAAAGATACTTTTCGAATTTTTGATACATGAAAAAAAAGTTTTAATAAAATTTTATCAATATAATACTAATAAATAAAATATAATAATAATAAATTAAACTGAAATCTCCAAAAGAAAAATCATATTTTACTCGACTTACATTTATATACTTACCTACACGCCTCTCTACTTGTTCAAAAATTATATATTAGGTAGAATATATATATATTAGGTAGAAAAGAAAAAAGAAAAGAAAAAAAAGGAAATTAATTGATATGACTAATATACCGTTATACCGGTTCTTAATTTAATTCTCCAGGCAAATTTTATAGATAATTAACTACTACTTTTATGTTAAAGAATCCGTTAAACTTAATTTCGAGATTCAGTTAGTTTAACGGTTGATATTTTTTTTGAAATTCTTCCAAATATTTGAAAGCTGAGTCCAAATAGTTGCTCAATAATTTATAAATACAACAATTAACTATCTCCAATACTGCGTTCCAATTATTCAGTCTCGGGAAATTAATTTTCTTTTTACTTTGTGCATTATAGACATGAACGTAATTTTTATGACCATTTTATTAATTCTTGAATGCTACATATTATAAATTATAAATATAACTGGCAAATAAAAATTTTTATTACCTTATAAATAATAATTTGATCCTATTAAATTTCTATTTAATAGAAAATCTTACAATATACTAAAATATATTAACATAATTTTATAAAATTTTTGTGTACACTCCCTGATTGCAAGCTATGTCATTTTGATGATCGACTTTTAAAGCCAGGATATTATCTACAGTCTATACAATATGAAACTTAATAATTA
>Ga0157364_1005904_pt1 | contig 12522 bp, 6 predicted proteins | sample AttsexASBM2_FD_111476 | JGI IMG/M metagenome (GOLD analysis project Ga0157364, IMG submission 111476) | Fungus gardens microbial communities from leaf cutter ant in Ribeirão Preto, State of São Paulo, Brazil - Atta sexdens ASBM2 | ecosystem: Host-associated > Fungi > Mycelium > Unclassified ...
TCGAAAATTGGCAAGAGAGTTACGCGAGAAGATCATCATAGATCGGGGGTGATCGCATTGTTGCGACAACTATAATAGTCTCTTTCCCATCTGCAGATACTTTTAATATCAGGGCAAAAAAGAAAGGAAAAAAGGGAACGTAATATGCAAGTAGAAAAAAGTGACGCGCAGGAATCCGCCGGCAGGGAATTAAGTTCTTCGAAACATACAAAATGCAATGTGCGATCGTGCTGATGGCGGAGAGTCGGCATCCGGCGTAAGGCGGATCTCGCATCCGGCCTGGAAAAAACGGATAACAGCCTTGCATTCAAGTGCAAATCATTTCGCAGCATTGTGCGCCGTGTCCCAACCATGGTATAATGGTTCAAGTGTTCACCCTCGACAATTGCGATGTTGTGTCAACGGCAGGGAAGATATGCGAGGCGCTTTGAGAAAAAAAAAAGAACTATTTCGCGAGTTGCCGCGCGTAGATCGTGGCATATACAGAGATATATCGGACGAAGTTTCGAGCTCGCCTGTCGACGCACGGCCTTCGGACACGAGTCGCTTCGCTGGCAACGCGTGCGTTTTATCCGATCCAGGAGAGGCAGGCGCGCCGAAAGGCAAGACGCGCGAGAAGTAATTGCGCGTAAGCACGGCTCAGGAATCCGGAATATTTAAGGCGCATGCATTATGCATTATCTCAATTAAATTACCCCGGACGATCGCATCGCGCCATATTATACAGGGCGATTTTTCGACTGATGCCGACTCGCCGCGCCGCCGAGTCTTTATGTATCGCAACAAATTTTCTTTCTATTACAGAATTAACTGTAATGGTAGGCGCGGCGGAACGATCGCGTCGTCGAGTATCAAAATAATAAGTACGGGGTAGACTACGTGTACCCTTCTTCCTCTCTGTGCGAGGCTAATTTCCCGGTTCCATTATTGCGAACGGGCAGTTCGACCTGATAGAGACTCAATCTTACCATCTTCCTAGCAAAATATTTACATAATGCCGGCGATTGGCTGTTCAATCGCCGTCCGCGGTATAAGTTGTAATTTGTAGAGTCGACTGCTCTGGGAAACCGCCCGCAGTCACCTATCTCGTGCCTAGACAAAGCGAGCTGCCAACGAACGATCGACAGCGAACCAGTCTATCGACATAAGCAAATATAATAATGACCGTTGGAAAGAGAACGAATAGTTTCCACAATTGAGAAACTAACTCAGTCGATTCACTCTCGTTTCCTTAATTTGCTTTATGAGTTCTGCGAAACAGTAGCAAGCAGACGCTTCAATTCGCAGTACAGTTGTACTTTCTCCGGGTTTTTCGTTTCAACCAATTCAACCAATCTCATTCACCTGCTTATTATTACGTGTAATTTCGAATGCGAGAAACGTGGCTGAAAGATAAAGGCGTCGGGGAGTCAAGGAGGAAGTACGGTGGTTTGTAATCGCGAGAGGAGCAAGGAGGACGCAAACGAGAGAGAGTACAATTCGAATTTCGCAATTTACTAGGGCGATCATTAAAAATAATTGAATGGCTTAAGTCGTCCGGTGTCCGGATATAACTTCCTCTCGTTCGAAATTCCTTTTCTTGCGTCACGTAGCTTAATACAATGCTCGCGCGGCTATTGAAACGTCGGCGAAGGGAGGAGAACTCGCGCGCAAGTAAAAAGAAGAAGAAAGAAATGGAGAAAGAAGGAAAAGAAAAAATGCACTTAAGTCAAGTATGCGCGTACGTTATCGAAATGGCCAGGAATTCACGACGCGATCTCGGTCCAGCTCGGCTGCCGCACGTGATCGTCATAAAAGCGAATCGGCCTCGCGGAAGCGCAAACGGGGCCCGACAACGACCCTGAGAATCGATCGAGAGTCCTCTGGCCCCTTCCGTCGCGCACGTATAAAGACGATAAATCGCGCACGTTAAAATGCCGATATAGATAGCCGTGGAATTCCATTGAGTCGCGGTCGAGATGGATAGGAATCACGCCATGAGCTTTCGCACGCTGCTAACGAACGTGTCCTCCATCGAGCCAAGTCGAGTCCGATCAATGAATGCCAATCATTCACTGGCGCCACTGCTACTAATGGACGTTAAGGATGTTCGCTCATCGCGAGGAATACAGCGGAAGAAACTTCCTGAACATCTGTGTGCATCGTTAACGATTCTCACCACTGCTCCAGTATAAACTAACGTCAAACTTCCTGGAGTAATTTTCGCCGTTTTCAATATTATAAGAACTAATAAATCAATTTAACCCTCCGAAGCTGACGCCAAAATCTGTAGTACAGTTACTTACTGACGTTGGGTCTGTAAGACTTTCACTTATGTTAATCTTTTTTCCATACTGCACATTAATAAAGTTATTATTATTATTTAAAAGTAATTCTACTTAATTTCAAGAACCAAAATAACAACTCATATAAAAAAGAATAAACATTGAGTTTATTTTAATAAGAATAATCCAAATTTGCAGATGATAGAAAGAAAATTGCTTGTTATTTCTGACAAAGAGATTTATAACTCTGAGTGGATCCAATAAATCCACCGTCAGCTCCGGAGGATTAATTCGATATATTAATGGAAATTTTAACGAGATCGATGGCAATATTCATCACACAGATTACGTACTTCGATATCCAATTGAGTTAGATCTCATTTTCATTTAAATTCGGTAAAAAAGATACAAAAATAATCGAATTTTAAAACTGACAACTGGACTGGCAGATTCATTCGAAAATTTAAAAAAATTTAAAATAAATCAAGAGAATCGACGAATCGTTCGTCAAAGTTCATGGTTTACGACTTCTCACTTCCTGCGTCGAGTATCTGATCCTTTTGTACACAGAACCAGTCAAAGCATACAGAATTATACCCAAGAATTTCGTGCTGACACAACCGTCGTTTAACCACGTCAGACACATGAGCGTAACGCCACGACTCGCTGATTCATAGTACCTTGAATAACCACTTGAACACCTTTCACAAAATCTATTAGTTGATGAGAAACTAATAAATAAATTGCGTAGAACCGGATTACGAGTCGGTAACGTGACACTCCACGAACATATATTCTGGGAATTTCTTTCTCGGGGAACCACTCGCGAAACTTTGATTGTATTTTGAACACCTGTAATCCGCGATGTGATGAAATTCTCCTAAATCCTAAGCGTGAATATACTCCACTCTATTACGCATCGCGACTGGTTTACGCAAGGATCAGATGTGGGAATCGTGATGGTAGAGCTGCAAAGGTGAAGGCGAGAAAAGAATGCTCAAAAAAAGGAAAGAGCGACAGTGGGAGGTTAGTGACTCCGTTGAGTCATAAGGTGCGAGTGGTTCAAACGCAGTACCGCACCAACCGTCGTTCAGCTCGCCACGCATTGTGCGTGCAGGTAGTCGTCGAGGGCCCGTGAACGATGAATATCTACGCATGAGTCACATGGGAAGCATGCATGAAACTATTCGCCGACAGGTTACTACGAGCCACTGTCCCTTACCGTATTTACCGACGGTTCTCATTTGCACGAGGTCATGATAACAACCGTCAAGATCACGATAACGCTTAATTTAGTGGCACATTAGAATCAGCTGAAATAAACCCGATAACAGAGAATCGTTGCAAAACTGTTCTCTATAAGGCCCGGTTGCACCAACATTACTTTGATTTTAAACAAGGTAAAATTCTCTCTATCTCTTCCTCTCTTTTGGTTTTAAAGAGAGAAAATGAGAGTTTTAAAGCCTCGTTTAAAGTCAAAGTACATTGATGCAATCGGGCATCTTAAAGTGACTTTAGTGCCACATTTATAACTGATATAGGTAATCACAGCGAATGTTTATTATTTTTCATTTTTAAAGGTTATCATTTTCTGCAAATTCAATCAAATAATAACAATATTGACTCTAATGAATTATCGTTTAAAAAATTATTATGGATATTTAAATAAGTAATCCGAAAAATGTGAATTTTAAGAAAAATTTCTGACTATTCGTAAGCGTATTCGGTATACGAACACCTGTATAACTTCTACATTCTTGCCCTTTGCTAATAAAGGAAAGACCGAATAGAACGGATGCACGTTTCCTCGAAGCACTCCGTATAATGCGCGCTCTTAACATGGAACGCGGCGATGTACCGCGACGTCGTTGCGGTTGAATATTTCACCATGGCTATTCATCGATCGGCATCTACGTATACCATCGTTGAATACGACAACCTGATACAACCGAGTACAACGGACCCCGGATCGGAGTGTGCCGCGCATTCGAAAATCCGACGTGAGACGTGACTCTTCGCGTGACATGGCTCGAGGATCGAAATCCTAAGAAATCTAGAAGCAATTAGAAGACCAAGTGGACGACGTTACTCGACGGTCATTATCTCAAGCACGCGAGATAACGGACCCGATGTCCAAAGAAATATTCACTCAACTTCGCGCTATTATGAGAAATGTTACCCCGATACGCTAATGGATGTTAAGTTAACATCGCCAAGCGGATATGGCGGTTCAAGTATTCGAATTTACAAGTTAAAGGACAGTTTCGCTTTGAAGCATTAAACATTTTTTGCTTAATTTCAACGTTTAAGTTTTAAAAATATATTTCTAAACTTGTAAATCAAAATTTACAAAATTAATGAAGTAACAAAACATCGAAATGCAATTATAAAATGCCTGTTCAAGTTTCTTATTTAATAAATATGGCTGCAAACGCAAAATTGTGCATATTATGTTTAATAAAAATTAAAAAATCATAAAATTTGAATATAATACTTAATTTTTACAAACTATCACTTTTCTTAAAATTTACCCTGAAAATATGATAGTTCTTGTAAAATATAATACAATATTTTAAAGATTTTTACTACTTTAGTAAAATTAATCAAATTTATTTTATATTTTATTGTAATTTTATTAGTTAAAGAGAGATTTACATAAAATTCTTCGAAATACAATGTTATCTCACGATTGCCATATTTTCAGGATAAACTTTAAGAAAAAATTCTCTTTGCGCATGTAATAAACATCGCGATTGCAATGCCGTTTCATTTTCTTGCCGGGTCAGACTGTTTCAAAGGGCCCGTCCCCACATTCAGAAGTAGATTTCTCCTCTCTTGATCCCGACGCGATACGTACGTCGGCATAAAAAGAGAAATGATACAGTGAGATATGTGCGAAAGGAAAGAAAATCATAATAGCTACTTTCTTCTGGCAAAGAAGACATAGAGAGAAATTTTTGAGAGACCGAGTCTTCCAATTCTGGTAAAATTCTGATAAAAAATATAAGGATTTGCAGAAAGTTTTGCAAAGAAGAGAGGAAAAAATAATTACACACAAAAATAAAATAAAGACAGAAGAATGGGCATAAAAATCAAATTAATTATATCCTCAATCAGAAAATTTATTATTTATCGTGTCATTAAATCAAACAATACAAAAGAAAAATTATCTATCTGATTATCCGATTAAGAATGATAAATTTTAAGATTAAAGAGTTAATTTATATTTAATGCCATCTAATTACTTGCACCATAAGAATTAATAAAGATAAAATAGAGTTATTTTAGAAAGAAAAGTTTTTCTCGCGAAACCGTTTGACTTGTTCGTGGCGGAAAATCAGTATTTATTTGATCACGCCGCCAATTACCAAGTGCTACATATAACGCGTAGAAGATAGACTGCCGTTGTTCGCTATGTATATACACGCTCGACTTTCGCGGTAGAAACCTTTCGCGGGGAATTTGCTGTCAGGAATGCCTTCTTCGAAGCGGAGAAGGGCGCTTTTACTGCGCCCATTGAGAGAACCCATTCCCTTTCGTTTCGCGCCCTCGCGGCACTGAATGCACCGAGAGACGTACACCGGCTGAGAAGCACGTGTTTCAGCAGCTATACGGAGAAAACTTGTTTTGCGAGCCCTAAAAGTGCAATAGTTTATTCTCAAGGAATCCGCGCGTTCAAGTCGCGTCCTCGTAAAGCTCGGCTCCGAAGATGCGTTTCGTCGTGAAGAATCAATCTGATATATTATTCGCAACTCACAAGCGTGTAAAGAATTAGAATAAGATTTTAAATAAATTATAAGTAAAATTTATAACAAGAATAAATGAATTAAGAGAAGAATTTTCAGTCAAAGCGAATCTCGATAATATTTATATGTAAATTTGCAAATAACATCTCGGCTAAGAGATATTTTTCGTAATAAGTTCATCGCATTTTAAGATATTTATTTGCATCATTAAATTAACGATCGATATAATTTATAATGTTATTTTCAGCTTCAATTTATGGTTGTGTTTCAAGTCTGACAAACCAAATCAGCGCGCAGTGTATAAAATTGAAAAATATATTTGAAAAAATTTCCATATAAATATTATCATAAAGTTGAATTACCAAAAATGTATAACATGAAAATATATATACGTGAAAGTTTGGCAGCGAAACGACCAAACTTGTCAACATTAAATTATTGTTTAATTCAACGAACCATTTAATTCAATGTCTTGACGATTAATTCGGAAGATTTGTAACGTCAATACCGTGATCGTCGTGTTCTTCAAACTCGATTTACATAAAAAATTGGCGTGCGCCTATAATTACGAAGATTTGCCTCGTTCAATAGAGAATACAGCTCGATATCTCGAGGACGCAGTTTTATTTCCGATTGTTACGCCAACCTTCGGTCATTATATCGAGTTGCGACTTAATGAAGAGATATTCAATGAAGCAGCGAAGCGCGCGCGCTGTTCAGTTATTTGTCCATCCTTAATCAGTCACGTACCGCATGTAATACCCCGAAGCAGTTCTAAAGGAACAGACGTGACGTCATTTGCTCCGAGATACACATGAATCACATATGAGACGCAATCATTATCGACTCGTTCGAATTACGTGCCCATCCGCTTATGTAGGCCGTTCCAATCATCAGACTTTGGCAATTTGCTCTAATATTGTCAACTCATTTCTTCTGACATCTTAGTAACAATGGTAGTGCTATTTGCAACGTTAAAACACATCGTTTGGATGGAAAACATTCTATACTAATTTATACTTGAGTGCCAAATTTCATCGCGTGAAGCATTGATAATTTACTCAATGGAGATCTCAATAGTTTGTAATTTATAATATTATAGCAGCAACATTGCAGACTCACTCTTGTAGAAATTTAATACTGACCGGTTGAAAAATTGAAAGACAGTAATTACTTACTTAATTTAAGTATACAACACTACTGTACTAAAAGCACTGCTGAGTATTTTTTAGTACTCCAAATAATGATTAATTAATGTCTTTCAATAATAAATTGACGAGTATTAAATTTTTTTAAGTCACATCATTTGTAAATACACATACTTTTGTATATCTCACAATCAGTAATTTTATGAGTGTAATTTTATGAGTGTACCTACACGATTAAGTTAAATTATTATTTAAAAGATATATTTTCCAAATAATTATGTTTTCTGTCTATCGATCGGTTTCATAGAATTCCATAGAGAACCGATTATCGAAAAATATCGCAAAATATAAAAATATGAGCAAAATCTGTATATACTACATCGTACTGTTATCGTATGTGATATTTTTCAAGAATCGACCCCAGAGCGACCGATCATCGTGACGTCACGTAGGTGTTCCCGTCTGGTTCTGCCGTTTGATGGCGATCTTGGACGACAGAGATGCACCGGGTTACGGATAAACGCGGCTAACCTTCATCCATGGACCGTTACTCTGCCCCGTCGAGCCCCCCGGCTACGGGTTATTCAGGTCTCTGGGTCCCCCATCATCGACGACCACGACGAGAGGTGAGGACACGGCGTCGTCTCATGTGAGGAACCGCAGCATCACCTCCTACTTCCTTCGTCTCCATCTTTGTGTGACTTTGCAGTTCTGAAGACCGGTAGTCACCACCGACGAAGAACCGGCGACGCAGATCGTCGGCAAAATAACACGCTTAAACTCTATCTCCCGTCGCGTTTCTTTTGAAACTCGACGAGTCTTCGGGACGAGTCTTCCTTTTTTTAACGACCGAAAAAGGTTCAGCCCTATTACCCAAATGGTTGGTATAAACGAGTTTGTATTATTCCTAAAAGGCTCGTGTCTTGAATAAAATTTTTTCTAAAATGATAATTAATGATATGTCATTGTTTAACGTCAGAGAAAATCTTGATTCAAACATTCTTTGTATAAAAAAAGAACTCATCCTCCTGAATTCTTTTGATACAAAGAATGTTTGAATTAAGTGGTATGTTACATTTGTTTCCTTATCGGCACGTCGAAGCAAATTTCAATATGGTCATCTACAATCAAGAACACGCACCATCGTGATTAAAGCTCTATATATCAAAGTAATGCATAGGTTCATTTTGGACTTACTATTCTATACCAATAATACTAACGCTTTTTGGACTACAATTAAATCGAAATAGCAATCGAAATAGCCAATAGGAAGATTGTCGGCACAGATAAAAGGAATGCGCTACTTTAATAATATACACTGTTAGAAATGTAACCACGAGCTTCCTTTACATGTAAATGAAGCTCGTGCATGATTATGAACGAAATTAAAAATAATGAATGATTTATCTAAAAATTAAGTAACATAATAATTACTTAAATGTAATGAACGTTTACATTAAATTTATCAAAAATACATTGAATTTCACGTACATGTACACAAATATACTTTTCATTATGATAAATACATTAAATTTGAAATTTAATGTTATGAAATTAAGTTTAAATTGTGTAACTTAAAAATTAAATATTAAATTTCATGAAATTTTTAACATTTTTAGTAGAGCTTTAGTCGTGACCTCATCTCGTATCATCTCGGAACCCCGGCTCGTATCATTTTCTTGATTTAAAACGCACCGACACATGATATCGAGTCGACGGAGGTATAGCTACGCCCTTGAGTCCTACCCTTTGATCCCATTAGCAAACTCCGGCCGCTCAAGAAAGAAATGTTATACGTTCTTTTTTAGAATCGACCGACAAGACGAAGATGTAAAAGAAAGAGAAGGAGGAGAAGAAGGATCGAGGATACCTCTTCGCCGAGACGCGTCTTCGTTCTCGACGACGCTCGCGAAGAGGCCTACTTTGCACGTGGCCTACTTGCGGAAGACCGACGGTCACATACACGACTCATGAGAGGGGCCACCATCGAGAGCCGCGCCATGACGCGAACGCGACGCGTGTCTCTCGCGCGCAAAAGAGCCGGAAAGAAGGCAATGTCGAGAGAGTCTCGGAGAGTCTCTCGGGCGGAGATGTGGCGGCGGTCGAGCTGAATTCCTGCGCGACAGGGGTCGAGCTACTCGGCGCAGGCACGTCAGTATTTTTATGTAAGCCTGTAATGGTCTGTCATAAAATCGCCCGCGAAGAGAGCCCGGCGGAATCATCATCGGGTGATCGCCATAAAACGCGATCTCACGATCATTCTTTTGGCGTTCGTCTCTCGTACAATTGATACGCTGCACAAAAATTTATTATTTATATATATATATATATTTTTTTTTTTCCTTCTTTCAAAGAGAAAGCGAAGGATTTTCTTAATTAGATTTGCGTGTTCTCGTACGTTCGTACAATAATACGTCACAACAGGATGCGTAGTTTCTTTCTCACCTGAGATATATGTGTGTACATAAATACGATATTAACAATCAGTCGTTTCCGTTCCGCTTTTAATATCGTCAAATTCCTCGTTTTCCAGCGGAGTCAAGGCTTCGCGGAGAAATTTTCAAACGAGGAAACGAGCCCGAGTTCCGCTTTACTATGCAATAAGCGGCCGCGAGTGATCTAGCTACTCGGAATCGGGACGATCTCCGCGTTCCCTTCGTCATGGGAGTTGCGTTTAATTAATCGCATCGCATCTATTCGGTTACGATAATATACGCGAGCAACGAGGTCAGGAGTACGACGAGTACGAAGAAAAAGCGTCGATGTGCCGTCAGTTGGCGAGCCCCCGTGTACGATGTGCGATGTGCGATGTGCGCGGTCCAACGGTATTCAAGACACATCTGTACACGTGTCGACACAATATGCGAGAAAATAGGAACGATCCAGCGAGATCTTTGAGCCACCGTTCGCGAGACACTTCCTTTTAATCCTTTCACGACTTATGTCTTCGTCAAATGAAATACGTGAACAGTTTGACAAGTTAGTGACTTTTTAAAAGGAGACTATATTGGAAAGAAAAATTTGAATTTTCGGTAAAAGAAACAATAAAAAAAAAGTTACTTATCAAACTGTCCACGTAAGTTTACAGAAACATTCTAACAATATACTTCTGAGTTGTCAACATACAATCATGAATTTCAGAAAGAGTACAATTCATTCTCGTGTAATAATCGACAACACTTGAGAAAATTTTTTCTTAGTTTATTCTGAAAATATGATAGTCGTTGGACAACATTGTATTTCGAAGAATTTTAATGTAAATTTCTCATTCATTAATAAAATTACTTTTATTTTAAAGATTTTTATTCTAAAATCTTTAAAATATTGTATTGCACCACCACAACTACTATATTTTCACTACTATTTTAAATCTTAAAAGAAAATTTTCTCCCTGAAGAATATCGAAAGGTTGAGCGCAACAAACGTCATTTTTCCACGTTCATAACCTCGCTCATTTCATTTCGATTCCATGTCGTGATACTTAGATAACCAGCGGCCGATCGTGATCGTGAGTACCTATGTACGGATCGCACCTCTGACCGCAGGGCGTGCAGGGGATCGATCAAATGCCAGCAAAATTCTTGATCGCTATGACGAGGCGTCACGTTGGAAAAGAAACATTGTGACTTGGGGTGTCGCAATCGGTAAGGTCGATCGCGTAGAACGTAACAAGTCGTAGGTAGATAACGTGCATAGACAAAATAGACAGACAGTGTGAACGATTAAATGAGAGAGAGAGGGGGGGGGGAGGAAGGCGGCTCAGTCATTTCCCTGTCGGTGCACCTAATCGCAGCGAGCCAAAGGAAACTGTACCTATAAATCATGTCGCTTTCAAAACTGGTTGCGCGACGCCGACATACTCTCATTAAAGTCACACGCTTCGACCGCGATAATTGGACAGGGAACCCGTGCCAATCGGCATCGGTATAGCTTTTCACGCGAGCATATTGTAGCCTAATATCGTCATCATGGTATTTATTAGACGTGACACGCAGGGATCGCGCGATTCAAAGAACCATAGATAATCGATTTTTACTTCGATCTGTCACGAGTGGAAATATAGATTAGATATACCGATGATCTAAATTGATAAAACGGCTACATAAAGCAGAACCGATAATCATACGCACTCCTAGAGACAATCTGGCGATCTGGACCATGGTAGTTTATTTCGTACCTCAGTGTTCTTCATACCGAAGTGGTGAGGCAGAGGCTATTGTAATCGTCGCTAGTCCCAAGTTCCTAAGTTTAGATTGGATGAATTTGTAAAGTTAACACGACAATCTATTAATATGAAAAAATTATGACAGTTCCAGCAACATTTTTTACAATCTACAAAAAGTTCTACATTTTTCACAATTTCTTATAAAAACAAAAAAAAAGAGTTCCGCATTTTTTATACTAAGAAACTAAAATAAAAAAAATAGCAGTCGGTACTCTGTTTAAAAATAAAGTACATTATTTATATATATATATATATATATATTGGGTTGTCCGAAAAGTTCGTGCCAATTTTGAAGGAAAATTGAAACGCAGAAGATTTAAATTTTTAATTTCATTTATTAAATTTAAATCTTTTGCGGCACGAACTTTCCGGACAATATATATATATATATAGAGAGAGATCTCTGCTAGAACTAACGAGAAATGTCGTTGGAATTGCGATAAATTATCAGCACTTAAATAAAAATGTGTTTACAGAGAGAGACAAAGGATTAACTTTCGACTTTCACCCTTAAAAATACCTTCTCCCTCTTCCGAAACATAAACGACTTTTTATTTCACTGACATTTTCGAATGCATTCGCGTGCTATGCTAACTTGTGCCTTGTTTCTCGCGTTTATTCTTACGCTTAGGTCGAGAATCTCAGTTACATTACAATCGCCGCGAGAGAGGTTGGCCGACACAACAACTGCGTTCTAACAACACGCTCGTGACGAAACAACGAAAGGTAGTTATTATCCCAGTGTACCGGTCGCGCGATAATCGCTGAGCGATAGCGAACCGATAAATCTCCTATTCAAATGCTTTTTCGCGATTACGTTAAAGCTGCCGTCCCTCGTAACGCAGGATTCGAATCGGCAATGCGACGCGACATTAAAATTTCCCAATGACATCTAATACATAGCAATTTATCATCATAATGGATGCTTCATGGCGCCGGTGATCTCCGTAATTACGATCTATCGTTAAAACACATTCATTGCGCGAGCTTATGCACGCGTAACGACACATCGCGCATACGGATTTACACGGCACGCGTCATTCTCACATCGAGATCTCTCAATGCAAACGAGCGAAACATTACATTTACGTAAACACGTACGGTATTCATCAAGAAAGAGAGAGAGAGAGAGAGAGAGA
>Ga0157364_1005905_pt1 | contig 12521 bp, 14 predicted proteins | sample AttsexASBM2_FD_111476 | JGI IMG/M metagenome (GOLD analysis project Ga0157364, IMG submission 111476) | Fungus gardens microbial communities from leaf cutter ant in Ribeirão Preto, State of São Paulo, Brazil - Atta sexdens ASBM2 | ecosystem: Host-associated > Fungi > Mycelium > Unclassified ...
TAAAATTTCATATTGCAGTATTTACTTAAGAATTTGAGAAGAAAGTAGTATTAAATTAAATTTCTTTATGTATTATAAAATTCTAATAAACATTTATTCGAATCCACTTACTTATTTAAAAGAATTATTTATTTAAAACTACAAACAACAAAACATGATAGTCGTTGAGCTGCATAAGCCAAACTATTTGTTTAATTTTTTGCAATTGATTTCAAAGGGTATTTACGATTAAAACTGGTTTTTTTGACTAATTTCTTGACTGATACTTTTAGCTAATATTATACAGTCAAAACATTTTTAATAAAAATTATTCGATTATTTGATATAAATTATTAATATATTATTACATATGAATTATTATTCAAATTTGTACAATTTGCAACAGGTCGTTACGTCAGAGTACCTTTGCAAGAAGAGATTCCGCCGGCACTTCCGGAGAGAAACGTGCAAGAACTCTCGGTGTCACCGAAGAATAATTTAGCTACTCAGAAATTACACGAAATATTATCTACACCCAGAAAACCGAGATCCAGATCCGAAGAGAGGACACTATCACCGAAGAGGCAACAATCATTCAATCAAATCAGCACACCGCAACGAAGGGCACTTACTCCTGGCGGATCTCCGGATGGTTCGAAATTTATTATTGTCCTCTTCGATGCTCATAATATGATAATAATCTTTTTACGATAATAAATAAATATTGTATAAATTAAACTTTGATTCAATTCGTCAGAAGACAGAGAGTAACAAAATTTTAGAGAAATAAAAATTAAAAATATATAACTTCTTCAGATATCATACTTTCATAAGTTGTTAATCATATTTCATATTAATTAATTTTTAAAATAAAAGTTTCTTTTTCTGTTACTTTTATTAGGTCGCACTTTTCCAACGCGCACAACTCCTCAAAACACACCTCAGCGAGTCTTCTCGCCTATAGGACCTCAGACTTCAACACCTAATAAGGAATCATCAGCTCGCAGATGTCTTCCTCTGCTGGAGAATTCGTCCCGACAGCAGGATCTTTGTCCAGCCAATAATTGTGGTCGGCTTCGTTATGTTGGCACTGCCCCAGTTGATTTAATGAATATGAGTCATGAGCCGCCACCTCGCTATGCTTATACAGAAAACGGCCTCGAGTCCATGCCGATGATGTCCGGATCGCCTAAATATCAGATGGTACCCGCTGATAAGAAAAATTATCAAAGTGTAGAAAGCGCATTTTTAGCTCGAACCGCTGTCGTAAGTGATACTAAACAGATAATGATACAATAGAGATAAAAAAAAATAATCATTAGTTTAACAAAGATTTTCTCGTATTAGGTACCACCATTATCTCCACCAAATAGCGACGCGAATACGACTCTGGCGAGCGGCATGGAAAAAAGTGATAGAAAGAGCGCACCAATACTTCTCATATTAGTCGGTCTCCTCACATGCGGCCTTGCCTTGTACCTGTCCTGGTCGCAAGGAAGAAGGTATAAAAGATTTTTTCTGATTTTAATAAATTAACTCTTGAAAATTTAAAATAAACTTATTAAAGAGTTATTAATGAGAATTGAGCGCAAAAAAGTTCATAAAGATACGTAAACTTGAAATATAAATTTCAAAGATAATAATAATCTTCAATATAATACTTTCTGATGTTTTATCTTATAAGTACTTATTATTTTTTAAAAAGAGAACTTTTCGAATAAAAATTTTAATGTTTGATATCAGTTTTATTCAAATAGAACAATAATTAGAACATTTTAGAAGCATGTGTTTTATATACATAAATAATTTTATAATCGACATTTTTAATAGAACAATGTTATTTTTAGATACTACTTTGACAGTGCAGTCGGTTGCGGTGCCTGCTGCGCTTTAGCAGGCGCATGCAGAAGTCTGCGAAGGACCTGGACAGGACTCGGCCTAGCTGGACTGTCGGCATTGAGCTGTGCTGGTCTTTTGCTACTTGCAGCTAAATCTCCAAAGGACGGTACACCTCTTCATGACATCACTGCCGGCGCCTTGTGCGGTGTGTCGGTTTTAGGAGCTGCTCTGGCCTTGTTGGCTCTTCTGAAACCAAAATGCAATCTTGGACGTCATAGACGAGTACATTCTTGGATACCACGATTCTCTCCTTAAGCCCTAATTCTGACGATTGTTAAATATAACACAATAACTATATTTACTTTAAAATTGTTCTTATGAAAGAGGATATGTAAAAATGCTACTATAAAGTAGTTTAATCATATATAAATTCTTGCCACATATCTATTATAATTAAAAAATATCATTTTATATAAATATCAAGATGAAATAAGTTATTCAAAGAGTATCTATTAAGAGTACACTTCAGGAAGTTGTGCTGCAAATGGAAAAACATATGACGTTTTCCAAAAAATGTTCATTAAAGTTAATAAATTTTCCTCTCATCTTAAAAATTTAAATATTGATCTTCTGTTCAATTAAATTATATATATATATATATGTACACAAGAGATCTCAGTAAAAAATTTAAATTGTATAAAACCTAGATCGTTTATAAGTACTGTTAAACAATATTGCTTATAAAGACCATTGCTCATGCTCTTATAAGTACTGTTAAATACCACTGTTTATAAGAACCGTTGCTCATGCTTTACAAATTATAATTTTAATCTATTGAAATTCATAAATTTTTTAAAATTTTGCTTATTTACGTGAATATGTACAATTGTGATTCTCATATTCTTGTAGACATAAATTGTTCAAAAATTATTACATTAAAAATAAATCATGTGTACTTATTAATATTATTATATTATAACGTGTTAGGCAGCTTTATAAATGACATCAAATCATGACATCATTTTTACGTACAAAAATTTTTAATTGGAGTTATAAGAAACGACTTATTTTTTACAAAAATTATTATTTTGTATGAAATATTTTGTAGAAAATAAAACTTATGTGAAAATATACTATATAATAATAAAATTTCGAAGAATATTTAGATAGATTTTATTACCGCCCTTACTTGTTCCAACGAATATTAGATTTATATGCGATATAATTATTTATAAAATTTCGTAGCAAGCTATAAATTTCTAAAAGTTTTATAATTTATGCAACTCTACTGTTTGACCACAAAGAAAATATCTTTCAAAATATTTACAAGAAGAAAAATTAATATAAATAAATATCTATAATAATATAATAATATAAACATATTACCTTACCATTATATATAATTTTATTATTATCAAAAATGTTATTTTATAAATTATAAATCTTTATTAGACATTATTACCTTGTTTTAAATTTTTATTTGCGTAATGTAGAATCAATTCACAGTATTGATTTCTTCTAATATGATATAAAAATGATAATATAAAAATGATATATGTACATCCTGTAGAATCGTCATTTCCTGATGTGTCAGACACATTTAGTAGATACGGAATCTGTTATCGCGGATTTATAGAAGGAAGTCGAGTTCCTTTCTACCAGTTATTGCCTGTCGTCCAATAGTCTGGATCGTATAAAACGGATCATATACTTCAATAAAAATTTAATTCTCTTATTAATTTCGTTTAAATCAAATTGTCGTGCTGAATAAATGTAAAAAATTATTTACATCCAATAATATTTACATTTAATTGTTAAACTTATAAAGCACGTTTTCGTTGATAATGAAAAAAACAACGGATGCGCTAATGTTCTTTATTTTTGCAAGTCATGTCCTACATATTTTTGGAAAAGTAACTGTACTGCGCGGACCATTATTATCTACAAGGCCCGACAAAATAAAATTGAGATGTCTCTCAGAGGATGATGGCGGCGCTCTTGTATGGAATTATAACTTAATCTGGCATTATTATCAAGCTGAAAAAAACAATTTACGTAAGTTATGAATCAAAACTGCGATTTTATAATTTACAGAACAAAATATATTTATGTGTTTCATCAAAAATTATTTTTTATACTTTTACATACTAAGATTCTTATCAAAATTTAGTTAATATCTTTTAAATAAATTCATTTACATACAACATTTAATAGATATTTTTACATTTATTTGCGGCAATGTATTATGTATTATAGACATACTTATCATTACTTCAGAGTTTCGCGATATAATTGGATTTAACAATAATGCAATAAATTGCAAAATGAACGCAAACGTAAGCTGCTTGAAGGCATGGACTAAATACGATTGGTATCTTACAAATTCTTTAAAAACACCTATGGGTCCAGTATTTGATCAACGATGGGAAGGTAAAAATCTCTTTTGTCATTTGACAAAAAAATATAATATATATAAAATGTATTATAAACTATTACAAACAAAATATAACTTTGACATAGCTTTAAGTAACATATACTTAAAATTTTCAGAATTTGAAGAGTATAAAAATTTTCAAGATACCTATTATGTAAATAAACTTGCTGTCGAAGTAAAACTCTCTTTTTCGGTTCGTGCATCTCATGACGCGCATATATTAATTTGTAATGGTACAAATTATCTCAAAGATTCTTGCTATTGGATTATAATAGGAGGTTGGCATAATACATTGTCTGTTCTACGAAAATGCGCAACAGGAGTGCCTTTACTTGGAGAATTTCCCGCAGCAGGTTCGAAATGCAGGGAACCATTAGTTTCCTTCAAGGTAAATACACACACACACACACACACACACACACACACACACACACATATATATGTATATTGTGTTTCTCCTACTTAAAGTCATCATACTTTTTTATTTTACATATAAGTAAAAACGTTTCTGAAACATATCCCGAATAAAAAAATTAATCATTTTAAGATCTTTATTCCCTACCATTTACAACATCATCCTAATAAGAATCTTCACAAATCTAAATCCGCAAAAATTGTTGAAAGATCTTTATGCCGCATTTAAAATTAATAATTAATACAGCATAAACCACTATCTGAAAATGAATGGCGAACATTTATTATTACGTGGAACTCTATAATGCGGAGAATAATTGTTTATGATACTGATAAGATTATTATGACATATGTAGACAAAGAAGAATCTTCAAACGATAATTATCATATGTTTATTAGAAGTATCACAGCGATGTTATTTCGATTCCATATATGTAAGTACAGATTTCTAATAAATTTCTATGAAATAGAAATAGAAATTATTTTAAATCGAGCATCAAATAATGAAGAAAAATTATATCCACAAATATATTTTTCAGATGATTTTCTACATACAACTGTTGAGAATGCAATTTTAATAAGTCCTGTCTTCCAATTTAATAACAGAACAATGTGCATACAATTGTTAATTGGTCTCTGCGCCGAATGCGAAGCAAGTATAGTCTTGCATGATTTTACCAACAATGATGTGTTTGTAATGGTAACAGCAAAAGGCTCGAAAGCAATTCATGGCTTACCTACGTGGCAATCTGTCAAAATCAAGATAAATTCTTCAGCACTTGATTATAATACTGACAGTAAAATGATAATCGAATTGATTCCTAAACTAAATAAATATATTTCGAATCCGTTGTGGGCGATAGCGAACGTTCGTCAATGTTCCCAAAACGGTGAGAATTTTGTAACTTTTTATTTTTTTATTATATTCGGAATTCTATTGCTACTTTGAATTATTTTACGTACTTTGTACGTTTGTCAAACATTACAAAGACTTTCCACAATTAATTTGTTTTTGTACGTATAGATTAATTTATTATTTTTTTTTAAAAGCTTTGAGAGAGGGTTTTATGATTTCTGGGCAAGATTGGAATAACCAGCTTAAATATTTTTGGCCGAATGAGACATGCCAAAAATTATTTTACGATGAACATGCCACCGTGAATCATTTATCGCGCATCAAGTTTGACGCAAATCTGGGTACTTACTAACAATTCTTATTTACGTCATATAATTGAAATTAATAATATAATATATTTTATTTATTAAGTCTTTAAAATATAAATAAGTTAAAAAAATTATTTATTCACTAAATCTTTAAATCTACAAATTGAAAAAAGTATTTTAAATATAAAAAGTATTTTAATATAAAAATAATGTTTTAGCAGATACTGACACATATTGTCCTGAAGGAAAAATTGGACCGCAATGTTTATTTTCTTGTACTCATCATCTAAGTAGTAACTCTGATTGCAAAGGAACTGAACTTTGTTATGAAGATGGTTGTATGTGTGCTTCAGGTTTTTTAGGAGACGATTGTTCTAAATGTAAATAATTTCTAATATTATCAGCACTATTTTTATTTTTATATATTGTGAAATATTCAAACATTTAATTTTTGATTTTTCAGCTTGTAACGCATATACATATGGTCATAGTTGTATGAAGACATGTGGCTCATGTTTTTACAATGAACAATGTAATAAAGCAAATGGAGAGTGTAGTAAAGGTTGCAATAATAATAGCGAAAAAGTTTATATATCACCTTTATGTCAAACAAGTAACAATCTTTTATATAATACATAGCATGCTGCTTTTATATTATGTCAATTGAAATATCTATCATTATTAGATACATTATTAGGTACAAATAATCAATCATTTTACAGGCGTAGACAAGCCTGACGAACCTACAATTATTTCGATAAGTGAGACGACTATTCACGTCGTTATTCCTATAACATGGAAGGACGAATACGATAAAATATCTATTCATTATTCTTTTGACATTCGAGTAACATTTTAAATTGAATACATTTTGAAGTATTATTTTTTTTTAATTCCTTAAAATAACAAGAATTAGTATTTGAGTTTAGTAGTAATACAACAAAATTTACAATCGATTTAAATATTTGAATATCATCCATTCGACAATAAAATGAAAGGAAAAGTTTAATTTTATGATAAATTTTTTACAGACAAATATTGAATATATTAAGCAACCAAACGAAGTTAGTTGGAACGAGTTATTTCGAAATATGACACAACTTACAGGAAATTTTGAGAACTTGGAACCTGGTGTTATTTATCATATCGGTTTGCTCCTGGATATTACTGGAATAAAAATACATAGTGATTGGCAAGTAGCTGAAACTAAATGCAATCGTGAGTCAATATTTTTTTAATTTAGAAATTAAATTAATTAATGTTAATTTCATAAATAGTTATTCAACCTTTATATTTATTATTACATTCTATATATAATAAATGGAATTAAATAAATCAAAATTTATTATATTATTATTACATATATTATTTTTATTATATAGAAGCAAATTTAATTTTACATTGTATGATGCAAAATTATTTAAAAATAATTAAAAAATTGCAAATTAACTTATTGATTGAGTAATTAGAAGGCTATCTTTATTATTGTGAAACTCGTAATAAAAATATCATTTCAGTTTTTTATTTACTTTTATGTAAATAATACAATATTTTCTATAATAACTCTTTGCATTATGATGCAGCGGTTGAAAATTTCAATATAACATCCAAAGAAAACAGCATCACTATTAATTGGCAACTCAATCCAACAGTATGTAGATATTTTATGTTAAATTTGATTCAGATTTCTTTTAATTTTGCATATTGCATTTAAATATTTTATCACAGTATTTCGGAATAAATGAAACTCAACTTTGTTTTTTTTTTATCACAGCAATTATATTCATGTCCGATAAGTTGGTATCATCTGACAGTTTACAAAATAGATACGAGTATGGTAGTCAGTTCTTTAACACCTACATCCTTTGAATACGAATTGGAGTACTTGCCATCATACACTTCTTTTGAAGTGAATATATATCATAAAAATCATAAGTTATTTTCCCAGGAAATTCATACGCTTGAAGGCGGTGAGTTCACTTCAAAAGAAAGAATTTGTATATTTTTGCAATATAGATATGTATTATGTTGCATATATGCTTTATAAATTATAAATAAAATTTTACAAATATAATTTTATTAAATATTCACAGTCCCTTCTAAAGTGTCAGATCTTCAAAGTATGTTGTCAGCTAATACAGAACTTATTCTGATTTGGAGAGCTCCACTTGAACCAAACGGAAAAATAGAGAAATATGAAGTATTCTTAAAGGTAATAAATGCAGATAAGAAAATTGGTTATCAATTAAAATTAATTAAAATTACTCAATTGTGTATCTCAAACTGATTTATTTTACATTTGTTAGTGCTCTACAGTATTCGAAGTATCAAACTATGATGAAGCGCAATATTATTAAAATTGCATGCAAACATTTAATTTTAACTATTTCAACTTTAGATTTTTGTTGAAATGTACTTTAATTTATTATGTAGATTATGCTTTGTACTAATTCTAGGTTGAAGAGTATTTTGGTTGTAAAAATTTAAAAATATCTATACTAACTAATCACACTATTATAAATTCTATTACAAACGTACCAACCATCACAATTCGAGATTTACATCCATACAGATCTTATAGTGCACAGGTCAGAGCTTATAATTCACGACATTTCAGCATGTTCGCAGAGACAACCTTTAAAACAGCACAGTCTGGTACATATCATTTACTAGAATTATTGTTAATATTACAGATAAAGAATGCCAATCAATTTATTTATTTGTTTATTAATTTTTAATAATACTTTTAATAATTAATTAAATACTTAAGTAATTGTATATTGATATCTTATATACGTATGAAAGCTTCTCACAAAAAAAAAATAAGAAAATCAACGGTTTTATAGAGATACCATCAGAAATATTTAGTCAGTTGACAATACAAAATTGGAAACTGTCATGGAGTCCACCCGAAGATTGTACAACGATTTCGGGAGCACTGAAAGCCAGAATAAGAATACACGGCATTAGTGATGCTGTTAAATACTTTAATATAACCAAACAGACTAGCCGCAATTATATCGATTTGAGTGGATTAGATCCGAAATTAAACGGTCTTGAGCGATACATGGCAACAGTATATGTAATAAGAGAATTTATGAGCAAAGAAAATGCCTCCGCTTATAAAAAAATCGAGTTTGAAACTCCACCGACAGGTAAAACTTGATATTATTAGTACTTTGATAATTTTTTCTGTAATCATAATATAATTAAAATAACAGCTCCGCCCGAAGTAACCAATTTAGAGATCGTCGAAATTGATACTCGTCAAAACTTGATACATCTGAGATGGCAAAGTCCGCTTCCACCTCTCAACGGAAAATTACGTATTTATGGTGTCCAGTTATGTGACACATATAGCAAACATTGTTCAGATATTCAAGTTCAATTCAATGAGTTTTGTGACTTGTGGGACGATTATATTTGTAAAGTTATTCAGAAACCTTTCATATTTTCTCTCAAAATAATTAAGGTAAAATAATATTAAGATCCATGACTTTTTCAATATTTCTGGTAAACATAAATAAATTTTGTGGCATAATAGAAAAAATAAGCTAATGAATATAAAAGTCATATAAAGAAATGTATGTTGTAGGTTTTCGCATACAATATGGATGTTACTGAGCCAGGCCTTCCAGTCTTCGTGACTCGCGATATGCTTCATAATACAAGTAAAATTTCAAATTTAGTAAATAATTGTAAAAATGTTTATTATGTGCAATAAATAATTATTTAGTCTTCTTAGAATTTTTTCAGAATATATTGTAAATTAATTTAAGTATTATTTAGAATTTTTCCAAAATATTGTAAATTAATTTAAGTATTGCTTCGAATAAATATTACAATCAGATTACATTTTAGCGCCGGATGCACCTAGAAATTATACCTTTACAATCAACAACAACAGCGTGGTTGGTTTAAAATGGCTTCATCCTTGGAAGACAGGTGCTCCTCTTGAATATTTTCGCATTCGAATTGAAGAAATCTCCTCAAATCTGAGAAGACGCCCTTCTCGATCATTTATGGGCGAAATATTTGAATATCCGGTGACACAATACATGCGTAATTACAGCAAACAGTTATATTTGTTTCCGTCAACGCAATACATTATCTATATTCAAGCTGTGACAATTGAAAATAAATCTAGCAATACAAAGTTCGTGGAAGTTCATACGCCTTCAACTGCAGTTTTTGATGGCGTTCTAGACATGATAGACAAATTCGATTCCACGATTTTATTAAATATACCGTTTGTTATAAACGATACTCAAGATAGCATGATGTATGTCATAATAAAAGGTCATAATCCTTGCGAGCAATATTTGAAAATACCTGAGAAATTACGAACACGAGCAGGCATAAAGATAAACGAAATCGCATGGCTAGCTGCTGAAGTTTCTGTATGTATATAAAATAGTATTGACTTCTATGCATGATTTAATCATAAATAATCTTACAATAATAATTAAGTAATAATTGATTACAAAAATTTTAATAGCTATAATTTTGTTTTATGTACATGTAATTAATTAAAATAAGATTAAAGTTACCTAAATTACAATTACAATATTAACACAAATGAAAAATAGCTTTAAAATGCTGTATATTTAGAATAAAATATTTTTGCTTTCAATTGTGACAGACCAGTGAGTTCGCTGGCAAACAATTCACGGTCGGTGATAATTATATTTATGGTAATGCAAAGAATTGCCCATTAAAATCTAAAGGATATTATGAAATAGTGATTATCGTAACTGATCGGAATTTATTCACCGAGTCCATCATGCTTTCAAGATCGGTTCTTATTGGTGAAGTCCCACCGAAGCATCACGAAGCGTGGCTCATATCTGTTATATTACTCCTTGTTGTGGCAGGCGTAGCTTTTTACTTGTATCGAAGGTAGTATCTTTCCACTTCTTAGAGGACAAAGTAATACTGCTACTTCCATTTATTAATATTTGTCGTGTAAGCAGTTTAGACAAAATTATCCGTTGATATCAAATCAAATTTAATGCTATACAGATTAATTTTATGTCTATTGCAAGTTAATTTTTTTTACAGGAAAAAACAGAAATTAACTGAACAGTTAGTAATGCAAGACGAGATGATTCTGTCGCAAAATATTGAAAACTTCGAACAAGAAATGAAATCTTCGATATCGAATTCAAAGCAAAATCTATCTACTTCTTCTGACAGACAATCCCTATCACAGACGATCATACCGGAAGTACCTATCGCCGCAAATAACAACGAAGAAAAGACAGAAATGTCATCGTTAGTGAAGGTGAAAGATTTTGAAAATTATGTCAGGCAGGCGATACAATCAGGATTGCTCGATAAGCAATATGAGGTGTGTTTCAATTTTGGTTTTAATTCTGAACTACTAAATTGTCTTCTCGATTGTTCTGAAAACTTAATATTTCTACATTCTCTGAATTAAATAACAAAATCTTAATTATATATAAATCTTTATCAATTTATGGAGAATCCATATTATTTCCTTTACTATAATAACAATTTACAAAAATATAATACAATAAGATAATTTTGCAATCTTTTTTTGAGACATTTTCAAGAGGACAAACTAAACCGTGGGATTATGGGAAATTACCGCAGAATAAATCTAAGAATCGATATGGAAATCTTATTGCGTGTAAGTAAAAAGTCGACCATAGAATAGTTTTGCGCAGCACTGACTTAATATCGTTTATGTGTGTTGATTTGTACAGATGATGAAACGCGTGTGATATTAAAGAAACTTCCGGATGACGCTCACTCCGATTACATCAACGCTAATTACATCACCGTAAGCCCTGATTAATCATAAGTGTTTCAGTTTCAAAGTATAAATAATATTTCTGTTTACATTAATGGCAATTTTTTAATGGCAATTTTTTAATTAAATTTAATTATTCCAAAAGGGTTATAAAAAGGATAAGCACTATATAGCAACACAAGGACCCAAACCTAATACAGTCATCGACTTCTGGCGCATGATTTGGCAGGAAAATGTTCTTATTATCTGCATGTTGACAAATGTGATCGAAAGTGGAAAAGTAAAATTCTTTTTGGAGTATGCTCATTAAATCATTATTGTTTTGCATAAATAGTTTAATAATGGTTTTTCTAGACAAAATGCGAACAGTATTGGCCAGATATCGGTAAGAAGAAGAAATACGGCGACATCATTGTACTAAATGCGAAGCACAATGTCTTTGCTGATTATTGCTTTAGAACTTTCAATGTCACTTGTGGAAAGGAAACTCGTAAGGTACCAACATTTTTTTATGCACATTAGACGCAATAACTTTTATTAAATAATACGCATCAATCATAGATAGAACATCTACATTATACGGCTTGGCCAGACCATAGTGTGCCATTATACACGCACTCCATAGTCACGTATTTAAAGAAATTGTTGGCAACACCACCTGGAATCGGATCCGTGGTAGTCCATTGCAGTGCTGGCGTGGGAAGAACCGGGACCATCATTTTGTGCGATATTTGTCTCCGTCGAGCAGCAGCGGAAGGGGTAATAATATTTTTATTGTTTATCGTTTCAATAACGCCATTTGCATAAGTAATTAACTGTATTTCAATATTTACTTCAGTAGCACAATTATTGGCATAGTTGCTCAAATATTGATTTAACATTGGCTCAATATATCTTCAACATTTAATCAATATA
>Ga0157364_1005906_pt1 | contig 12518 bp, 7 predicted proteins | sample AttsexASBM2_FD_111476 | JGI IMG/M metagenome (GOLD analysis project Ga0157364, IMG submission 111476) | Fungus gardens microbial communities from leaf cutter ant in Ribeirão Preto, State of São Paulo, Brazil - Atta sexdens ASBM2 | ecosystem: Host-associated > Fungi > Mycelium > Unclassified ...
AAAAAAAAAAAAAAAAAAAAAAAAAAAAAAAAAAAAAAAAAAAAAAAAAAAAAAAAAAATAGTTACATTGTAATTTACTAGTCTAATAATCAAATATTCAAGTAAACTTGGTTTCCAGTATTCTACAGCAACACATTACATTAGCACTTATCTTCTTTGGACTTCATTTCATCTTTTGAAGTTGCAACCATATAGCAAATAGATGGCACAGCACATAAGCTAAAGTCAAGATCATTCTAAAAAGTTACCGCAAAATGAACTACTTACTTATTTGTGATATCTGAATCTTAGGTACACACTTAAAGGCTTAGGAGTGATTCAGAAGTTCAATAATGATGTCAATGATAATGAGGGATAATAATTGATGAAAATTGATAATAAATAATGTTATTAAGTCTGAGATCTAATCCTCAGATACAGAGGTATATATACAAAAGAGTGATGGTCTATACATAAGCTGTTTCTATCATATGATTAATACTCATACCTGATGAGAGCTATCATTTGTTATAGCAGATGTTAGGCTAATTTTAAAAGGTAACTAATTATGTCACTATATTAATATGCTTGTATCTCTATGAATACTTTTCACTATGAGATATACTGTATATCATCAAAAATGGTTTTATGATCACTTTCCAATACAAGTTCAATTATATGAATTTGTCTAGTTATTGATGAAATAATGGCCAACAAAACTTTTACAGTTACTGGTGGCCTGATATCTCAGTTGTTTGTCATTGCTTTTGTACATCTCATAATATGCAGATAGCTCTTATTTGGGGCTTTCTTAACTTATTTTGTAAAAATCAGTCCACTAGTTATGAAGATACAAGCTGAATAAAGTTTGTAACAGAAGTCTGTATTACTATGCACTTTGTATGGGGTTTTCATAGAGTTTCTGTTATAGAATAGTCTACTTTATATCTCTAGGAGCTGGTCTATGCACATCTAATCTATCCTAAATCTATAACTAAGTTCTTTTAATAGTTTCTATAATGTTTTGCTAAGTTATATGACTATGTAACTATAACTGTGACATATATGATATCATATTATATTCTTAGCCAAGTTCAAGAAATGAAATAAGAAAACTAAACTATGATGGAAAAGATAAATTAAAAAGAAATCATAAAAGTAGAAAACATCCAAGTCTACTCTAGAAATGTCTAACAAAGAGAACTTAATAAAGTTTCTGTTACAAACTAGTCTACCTTATATACTATATACTATAGTCTGTACACACATACCTACCCTAAAGTCCATGTGCTTTCCATAAGGCTAATATACTATTGCCATGCTATATATTACTTACTTTAAAACTTTCTACAACTTTTTCTGTATCATATAATTGTGTAATTGTGACTGTGACATGTTGTGACTACCTGTGACAAGTGTCACATATCTGTCATGATTTTTGACATATATGACCATCATGTGTGATATCACATCACACTCTATTACCTAAGTCCAAAATAAAGAAAATAGAAATGAAGATCAAAAAGAAACTTAAACAAGATGTAATTCATACTTGAATTATGAACTGCACTTCACTTGATCTTCATATTGGTTACTTATTTTGTTTTATGGTTTCCTTATCAATATTTTATTTAACAGACCTTACAGATATTAGACCTTGCAGACATCTTACATTCACCTTGCTACTTTTTTGTAGTATATAGATAGCTATAGATTTTTATGTTTCACTAATTAATTTCTCATTGTTGTTAGTTGCCTAGTTCTAGTTCTACAAAGTATTACTTTGGGTATGAAATGTCAATATTAAAAAAATGAGAAACCTATATACAAAAGTAGCAAATAACCTCATAATAATGAACTTATAGTAGCATAATACAAATAAAATCCAGAGAGAAATATAACCAAGGTAGAGATGATGAAGCCAACAAATGCAAGATGGGTAGAAGTGAATTACATATTGCCATTATGGCAGTCTAAGCAAGTCCAGCCTGAAATATTATTGAAATTGATAAGAAAATTTTAAAGATCATATTACTCACCATTTTTAGGGCCATATAGGGCTGTGGTGTATAAAGTTCAAAGTAAAGATTATTATAAGACTGCATTAAACCAAAAATAGGGAGCATGCTCTTCTCTCTATTATTTTATCATTAGTATGTATGTTTCTTGAGCCAAAAGTATCCCTGGGTTATTCATCTACCAAGAGTTTAAGTACCAGACTATACTGTTCCAGGAATAATACTATCTTTCAGCCCCACAAGATATGTGTTACTATTGTCACAAACTGCAGAAATAATAAGTCTTTCTGGACTTTGGAAGATGTTCTAGCCAAAAATTATTATCTTGTTTAATGTAATTTTATAGAATAAGACAGTGAACTGAAAGAGTTTAGTTATGATAATTCCACCTGCAGGCAAGTTGACTAGAAGTAAGATAATTGTCTAGCTTTTTGAGCTAGAATTAGACATAGAATCTAAGATTAAAGAAGCCATACTAAAGGAGGTAGTATTTCTATCCAAAGGAGTTGCTATAAACAAATATATTGGAAGCAAGGGTATCCGCAAAAGCTGAATTAGTATTTGTGGGGGTGAACATAGGCATAGCCTCTGGATGCTCAGATATAACAAGAAATAAGAGATTTCAAAAGATATTTTTTATCTTCTGAGGCTGATACAGAAATCACTTTCAAACTATCCATTGCTTCTTTCTTTCTTACCACTGTTTCATATAGTAGTGCCTAAAGGAATTTCAGCAAATACATTGTTTTCTTTTGACTTAAACCCTCACAATATTCCACAAGAGCCTTCTATAGATATTTCAATAGATGTGGAAGTCAACACACCAAGAGTTCAGTTATCATCTTCCAATACTAATAGTTCTAGAGAAATCTCAGTACTTTTTAATGCATTATCCATGGCATATATGAATCATATTCAGATATTGACTAATAATCCAACTTGTGCAGAACAAGTTGAGTAAGGAGAAATTAAAGAACTTGCCCTCTCTTATATAACCTTAAAAGAAAGGGAAATGGATTCTGTTAACTAGACTAATACAACTAAGCTCATACCAGATCCTCAAGGGATAATAATTAATAATATATGTCCCCTTTAGGATCTTGAAACTTGGCTATTGTTGTGGCAACCACTAGACACAAAGTCCAATAATCATACAAGACAGCAAAGCTCTCAGTAGACTATTGATATAGAGATCACAAGAGAACTCAACAAGAAGTCTCCACTATATTGCTACCCTATTTATATAAGTTATACCTGGTCTGTGCTACTAATAATTAAACCTGCCCTTATGTCCATACTTCCTTCTCATATCCACTTTATATTTTACTCAAGGCCACTATGTGTACACCATGTGCCCTGATGTCATCTTCCAGATTCTTCTACTATGTTCTAGGCCTATGATGTCACATCATGTGTCATGTCATGTGACTGCAATGTCACATGCCTCTTTGTTGTCCAAAAGAAAATCAAAAAGGGAAAAGAACACAAAATTGATATAAAATTAGAGAAATTAAATAAATGAAAATGAAAAATTGTCAGTGCCCAAAGCGTTCCATAACAGCTATTCTATATTTGATCCTACAATCTGCAGACCTACAATTGTAAAATAGTAACTTCTGTCCAGTTTTTATCTTTAAAGTTAATGAATATTTGGAAGGTAATGCTAAGAATATTGTCTATTCACTTTACAAAATAGCAGCTTTTTTTAGACAACAAAAACTGAAAGATAAAATGGCTGAGGATATACCTCAAATTTCAGAATTTGGGTTTGCTACTTGAAACTTCCTCTTATCTATCTATGAATTAGAATGGGATTGAAGGCTAATAGAAATAATAGATCATTTATATAATATATTCCTTTCCAGTTCAATGCAAAAGTTCTTCAGAACCAGTCAAATAGAAAACGATCTACTATTGGATAATAGTAAATAGGCTAATATCTTAAGGATTTCTTCTCCAATTCTGCCTAGACTAAGTAAAAGTATATTGGCAAAATCCAAATACCACAAGGCTAACTCATTGAATAACTCAAACTCTAACCCTAATGCACAATATTATGCTTAGGCATCAAGAGAAAATATCAAGAACATTATCAAGAATCAAGAAAAACTTTCCTAATCTGTTAGCTCAAAAAGTGAAAGAAATTCACAAGGCTTTGAACAATTCAAAGAAGAAAAACCCAAGACTCAACATGATGACTAAGAAACCTTCTAGAAAACAGGTTATCATACCAATGAGCTCACACAATGCTAACAGGATTATGTTTAAGTCAAATACATACATTATTAACATTAATAGACTATTAAAGTATATTAAATCTGATGTTCTAGCCAATTTTATGTATGTGGATGACAAATAAATGGTAATTACAACTAACAAAGTAGTAGTTATATCAAACTTCAGTATCATTGAGAAATACATTAAGAATGTAGATGATATTGACATAAACAAAGTTATAAGTTCTAAACTTCCACAATCTAAATCATATCTCAAGATTTTGGATATTACTTATCATATCAAAGATATTAACCTTCCTATTACACCAGATATTGTTGAGAGGATCATTTATACTACTTACATTTTCAATAACACTATTTTGGTATCTTGTTCTAGGATTATTAAAGCTTCTTCCAAGTTGGACATGGTGGTAATATGGATTGACATTTGGGATTCTTAAAATAGCTTAAAAGCTAAAAGTCTAATTAATAGGTCTTTCAATATAGGTTAAAGCATAGCTACTATTTAAGAAACAGGTATGAATTCCAGAGTTCCACAGTATAAGAACTGTTGGAAGTGAAGATACATAACATTCACATATCATATTCATAGAGCAAGATATCAGAAGTACAATACCATAGAGATATGGTGTGGTGCTATAAGGCTAATTTCAAAATAAACCCTCCTATGTTATAATCTTAAGACCTTAGAGTGGGTCAAAAAAAGAAATCTTGTATAGGATTTATACAAGAGAACTTGATAGAGAGCTCTGTACAAGATTGTATACCTTATATACTACTGGCTCATGGTCCATTCTCTACTACTTTAACCTCCCCTAAGTAACCATGTGTTTGCCTTAAGATCAACATATATTGTATATGCTGTATGATATCATTATACTAGAATCTTCTATGTTCTTCCATTGTATTTCTGTGACCATAACAGGTCATATGATCTGGAACCTACCATGTGACTTGTAGTGTCATGCTAAACTCTAACTCTAAATAAAAGAAAAAGGAAGTAATAAAAGGAAAAAAGAAAAATAAAGAAAATGGAAAATAAAATTAGGGTCCAATATTCATACTTCTGACATTCTAGATTAGAAATAAAGAAAAGTGAACCATGTACTCACTCCTTCAAGTACATCAACTGCAAGAGAGAACACTAGGTGAACAGCAACTTATGTCTATTCTGGAAGCATAGGTTTAATAGAGAATGGCATAGTAAGAAATTATAAAAGCTCTGAGAAATCAGAGCTAATTCAATTTGCTCAGCCACAAGCAGGAATAAACAATAATTTTAAAATCTCTCAACTGTTTTTCACAGAATGTTTGTAAGAATAGACTAATGACTGAAAATATTCTAGATAATAACAAAAAATTTGATATCTTATTTATTTAAGAACTATCTTAGTCTATTATTCAACAAATTTTAATTTTCTCAACTGAAGAAAGAGGAGATTTTATTGGTGTTTCTTACTACCTATTCTAGATTATGTTTACAAAATCTTCTATCAATGGAAATAATTGTTGTGGTAACCACTAATCACAAAGACTGATAGCAGTACAACAAGTAAATCTCTTAGTAGAATATCAAGTGGAGATCACAAGAGAACTCAACAAGGAGTTCCTACTATATTTCTATACTATTTATACAAAGTCCTCATGGTATGTGCTAATGATAAATAACCCTACCCTAATGTCCATATGTAGTCCATACATTAACCTCATGTTTTCTGTAAGAACATTATGCTATATACATGTGCCCTAATATTCTTCTTCTAGTTTTTTCTTCCAAAGTTTATGCCTATGACCTCACATTATGTGACATGTCATGTGACCACAGTCATATGCCTCTTCATCATCAAAATAAAAAGAAAAAGAAAAGAAAAATTAAAAAATATATATATTAAATCAAGAAAAATAGATAAAATGAAAAGGAAAATGTTAGTGTCCAAGCATACTATAATAATAATCATCTAAAAGTCATTACATATATCAATCCCAAATTGATAGGCCTATAATTTTCATTAAGAAGAGATATTTTCAATCATTGAGATATCAATCTAATCTCATTTTTCAACCATGGTATTATATACTTCATTATCAATATCTATTCAGATAAGCAACAGACTATCTTAAAGTATCTGAAGAATGCTAAGGTAAATCTTAACAATGTTCTAGTTATAATAGAAGACTTTAATATTAGGAACAATGATTGGAATCCATCATATCCCTATTATTTAGTACATACTGACATAGTTTGCAAAGTAGCTGATAGCTTTGGTCTAGAGATGTTAACTCTAATTAATCCAGTTCTTATATAATATGCAGATAATGCTCAAGACTTAAATTTGATACTGGATTTAATATTTTTCCATGCAGGATCAGAGGAACTCAACAGGCATGAAATTTTACCAGATTTTGAAAGTTCATTGGATTATGTTCTATTATTGGTTTCTATAATTATAAAAAAAGAGACAATTTATCATTAAGAACAGTGATGAAGAAAAATAATTTGTCAATAAGCTTAAGAACAGGTTAGAAGCTATGGAGATGACTAATATCACTAGCTATAAAATACTAGAAAGTATAAGAATTTTCTGCCATTGTTAAAGACCTTTGGAACAAGTTTTCAAAATAATCAATATTACTAAAGAGTCTCAAGCATGGTGGAATGAGGAATGCAATAGAGATTTAGCTGCATATCAAATGTCTAAGCAAAGAAGTGATTGAATCAAGTATAGAAAAATAGTGAAATTGACTAAAAGGAATTTTTTTGATAGCAAAATTTAAGAAATTGTGTCATCTAACAAGAGACTGTGGAACCTCATGAATTGAATCAGAAAGTATAAACTACCAGCTACAGAAACCATCAATTTCAATGGTAGACTGTGAAATAAATTAGACAACCTGTAGAATATACTATATCAGTTATACAATTCAGCTCAAAATTGTCCCATCAAATCATGAATTCTCAAGGAAATATCTTCATGTTAACATATTAAATAGCTTCCATTCTCTAGTACAGAATTCATAGATACTATCAATATGTGTAATAATTCATCAATACCTAGTCTAGATCATATTTCTTGGAGTTATCTCAAAGAGATTATAAAAGATGACAAATATTGTTCCAATGTTGTCAACATAACAAATGCTTGTATCCATCTCAGTTATTGGCTGACTCATTTCAAAAAATTGTTCTCTATCATCACTCCAAAACTGAACAAACTGTCATACAATTCTCTGAAATCTTTTTGTTCCATTGTACTTCTTAACACACTTGGAAAACTAATTGAAAAAGTGATAAGTAAAAGATTACAAGTTTACACTATTGCATCAAATTTTATACATCCATGTCAATTGAGAGGTATCAAGCAATGTTTAATAACAGATATAGGTGTCTTTATAACTCATCTCATACAAATGGGATAGATAAATGGACTTTATATAAGCACTCTTGTATTTGATATAGTACAATTTTTCCCTATGATTCTTGATAAAGCAGAATTTGATTTAAGAATATCTCAATTTTTCTCTGATTATTTAATTAATAGACATATCTAATATGTTTGGAACAGTTTTATTTCTCCTTTTCTTAGGACTGATGTTGGGATTGGTCAGTTATCCACTCTCTTACCAATCTTATCAGCTCTTTATATTGCTTCTATTTTTCATATATTGGAAAAAAGAACTAAAAATCTTTCTAGTCCCATTCTGATCTTCTTTTTATTATTTTTTGATGATAGTCTGCTTATTTTTCAGGAAAAAAGCTTTGAAAAATCAAATGCCAATCTTTTCTGTAGTTATAGTATTATCTCTTCCCTTTTCAAACAATTCAGTCTTTTCATTGAATATAATAAGTCAGAAATTTTTCATTTCTCTAGAACATCTAAAAACTTTAATTCTTCTCTTCTAGATTTGAGATTTTTAGGAGGTTTTATACTTAAGCAAAAGCAAAAGGACACTTAGTATTATCTGGGATTTTTTTAAATAGGAAACTGTTGTTTTGGCACCATATCCATTATTATGCCAACAAAGCTTTATCCACCATCAAGTATATAAAAATGTTGGAGAATTCAACTAGAAGATTGTTATCTATACACAAATAGCTTTTATATAGAATATGTGTACTTCCCATTACTTTATATGGGTTTCATGTTACGATTACAAGACTTTTAGAGCAAGTCAAGTAAAAGAACCTTGTATTAGATGTTATGACTTAGACTCTGTGTTTAAGTAAAAGACACACTCTTGTATTGAGTAACACAAGAGAACTCAATAGAGTTTCTACTACAATCTAGTCTACTTTATATACCTTTTGGCAATGGCCCATGCTAAGTTAATTCTAACCTACCCTAAAGACTATGCTTCATCCATAAGACCAACATGCCATTACTATATGGTATAACTTTATTTTGTTTCAGAACTTTCTATGCTCTTCTCTGTATCACGTGAGCATGTGACTTCTGTGACTGTGTCACACTTTTATCTTCTTCATCTTGTACTCTTTCAATAATAAAGAAATAAGAGGAAGTAAAATAAAATAAAATAAAATAGAAACCAAGTCCATCGTCTTCAATTCTGACATTAGAGTTAACACAAGGGAACTCGATAGAGAACTCTGTACAGAAAGGTCCACCTTATATACTAAACTTTGATGGCCCATACTACTACTTCCCTAGCTTACTCTAAAGATCATGTGTTCTTCCTCAAAGTCAATATGTGTGATACATGTTGTATGATATTATCCTTCTAGAACCTTCTATGACCTTCTTTATGTCTCATGACTTGTGACTATGTTATTTGATGTGACTGATATGTGATAGCATGATATTGTCACTCTAACTCTAATCCTAAGTTCAAAAATAAAAAAATAAATGAAAAGAAAAAGTAAAAAAGAAATGTTAAATAAAAAAGCTAGTGTCTAAGGTTTGTAACTCTGACATTTTAGCTCTGGTATTTCAAAGGAGTACTATTGTATCAATCTCTCAAAAAGCTAAGGGAAATACAAAGAAGAGCAGTTTTATAAATTATAGAAGTATTTTGCATATTACTATTATAGGGAGTTGAAGCTATAACTAGACTCATATCTATTCATTTCTACTTAGACAAGATTAGTGTTACAATTCAGTGACCTTAGAGCTGATCAGAGAAAGCAACCTTATATTAGAATTAACATAAGAGAACTCAATAAAGAACACTGTACAAGATTGTCTACTTTATATACTAAACTATCATGGTCTGTGCTACTACTTCTCTAACCTACCCTAAATGACCATGTGTTTGCCTTAAGGTCAACATGTGTTGCACACGTTATTATGACATCATTCTTTCAGAACTTTCTATGTCTTTCTCTATAACCTCATGACTTGTGACTGTTACTGTGACCATGTTATCTAATGTGACTGATGTGTGACAGTGTGATCATGACATCACTCTAACCCTAACCCTAGATCCAAATAGAGAAAATAAAAGAAAAAAAGAAAAAGAAAAGAAGATTAAATAAAAAAGCTAGCATCCAAGCTTTGTATATCTGACAATTAGTGGATTATATCATCTACAAATAGCATTATTATCCAAATAACATGTGATCAATTTTTTGTTAGATGAATATTATTCCAAGAAAACAGAGCTGTATTATATAGCTATAGTTCATCTTATAACTAAACAGTATTTGAAGATCAAGAATTCTATAATGTATATTAATAATTGTCTAAATGAAATATACTCTTTGTTTGATAGTTTGAAAAGACTCTGAAGCTTTAGTCACTCATTAGAATAGACTCAACAATATCTATAGGGATTCTCTCACCAAGCATGACACTTTATTCATTGTCTCAGATGCAAGTGTTAAGAACAATATTATCACCTCAATTTCACACATTCAGAGAGATCAAGAAATAATTGTGAAGAATATTTATCATGTAATGAATGTAACCTTGTCAGAAGCTGAATTTTTTACTATCAGATATGGTAACAATCCCTCTCAGTTACAGGATATATTAAACTACATTTTATTGCTATTTCAAAAGACCTTAAAGTGTTTTTCAAGAAGAACTCAAATAATTTGATTGAATTTTGGGATTGTCCAAGTAACATCAAATGGTCCTCTCATATCATGGTCAACAAGGAGTCAAAATGACTTCAGATTGAGCCTACTCTCCCTTTCAAATCTTTATGGGAGTTTAGTTGAAAAGAAGAGTGTGATGACATTGTCTGTGAATAGCAGATGATGTTCCAAGTGTTGTAATACAAGGGAAGGAATTTCCTTGACTTAAACAATGACAACAATCAACTGATTCACCCAACATATTCCAAGGGTAGCACTTAGCTGAAGAACTTTGGTCTTTCAAATTTGATATATGCATGTATTACAAGATTAATTACAGATCATGCTCCAATTAGCAAATATTGACTTAGGTTCTTTTCCAGAGAATCCTTCACATGTATATATAGAGAATATCTTATTAAGACAAGAAGGCACATTCCATTTGATTGTGTGAGGTATGAAAAATCTTGGAATCCTAAGAAGGAATCACTTAAAGATGTTCCTAGATTTCTAGAGTTTAATCCTGGAGTATTTTGTTTCCAGGAAGGTATCATATAAGACAACTAGTATAGTTGATTTCATACTAACTTTCATTTCATTTCATTTATATTAGTAATAATGTTGTGTTGTTATCATGGTCTACCATTGCATTTCATATAATAAATTGCTGATTTTGTTTAAAAAATCACTCTCAAATCACTCTCAAGACATGATGGAAAAGACTTACCCCTTCTTTCTCTTATACCTGTCATATACAAGTCCCCCTGTCCAGAAAACTACATCCCCGCGGTGATGCCACCTCTGAACCCTACAAGCCCGCCTTCCACAGCAGCCACCTTTCTCGCAACACGTCATATAGCGGTGCTGCAACCCTCCGGATATTCCGTCTTCCATGGCGGAGATACTCCTATTCAACTCGGTCTTCCATGACGGAGTTGCTCCTGTCAGTATCTCAACACTGAAACCTCCGCTCGGGGTAATAGGGGTTTTACCACTGAAACCCCGAGCATCTCCTATAGTGTCAGTTTGTATATAAGACTAGTAGTACACTGTAATTCGCTAGTCTGATAATCAACAAAGATAATCTCTTATTGAACTCGATCTCCGGTGTTCAACGGCGACACACCATTCAGTACTCACTTCCACTCGGACTTCCTCTTCCTCATCTGAAGTTGCGACCACGCGGCAGACAGACGACGCAGCACATAAGCTGAAGCCAAGGTCGTTCCACAAGTCTGCTCATCTCTGAGTCTATTCTGCGGACTTCCATCCCAGTGTGAACCGCACCTGACAATACCACCATCTCATAGTAGCACCTAATAGAGACTTAGGAAATAAACAGTTTTCTTCTTCAGCTTTTACATCTTCTGCTTCACAAATGGCTCACTTACCTGCTGACTTGGTGATAGACATCGACAAGGATAATAAAGTTAACAATTATGATGATGTTAGAAGAAGATCTCCTTCCTCTAGTAATGTCTTCTCTAGAAATATTTCCGTAGTTTCAAAGGCTTCTTCTATTCCTTACCATGAGAGGATAGTTATCAATAACAACACCTCTGATGAAGAATTCAGGGAACCTATTGATAGCTCTCAGCTGTTGTACAAAGATAAAAGTCAAGCAAATAGTCATGTCAATATGGTGATTGACCCTATATCCCCTCAAGAATCCCAATATGTTTCAAACAAAGCACTGGCCCTTAACATTAGTAATCCCCTATGCATTGATGATGATGATGTCATCAACATACAACTGCTATACAATCCTAATCAGCTCACTGAACCAAATCTATGAGATGGTAATTTTCATCCAATTTCTCTCCACAGCTCTTTAAAGTATCTTTTGTCTGACTCTAACAATATAAAGAAATCTTTAGTTCACATGGCCAAATACATAGAAAACAAAAAAATTGAATTATCTCAAGCCAATGAAATTAATGATTTCAAAGATATATAGGCAAGTGTCAAGATCATTGACAGTGGACTTCATTTTTTATTTTCTCTTTTCACTTTATTTTATTTTTCTTTTATTTTTCTTTTATTTTTTATTTTTAGAATAACTCAGGTTAGGGTTTATCAGTCACGCTGTCACATCAGTCACAAGTTGATGGTGTAATCACAAGACTAATCACGGGACTTGAGAGAATGGAGTAGAAGGTTCTGGAATAAAGTGATGTCATACAACATGGACAACACATGTTGGCCTCATGTTATACACATGGTCATTTAGGGTAGGGTGCACAGTAGTGA
>Ga0157364_1005907_pt1 | contig 12518 bp, 4 predicted proteins | sample AttsexASBM2_FD_111476 | JGI IMG/M metagenome (GOLD analysis project Ga0157364, IMG submission 111476) | Fungus gardens microbial communities from leaf cutter ant in Ribeirão Preto, State of São Paulo, Brazil - Atta sexdens ASBM2 | ecosystem: Host-associated > Fungi > Mycelium > Unclassified ...
AATATAACAACACCCAACTCAATTGCCTCAAATAAAATTTAAAAAAAGTATAATTGGAACAAAAAAAAAAAAAAAAAAAAAAAAAAAAAAAAACAATGATGTCCATTAATGCAGTCAATCCGCGAAATCAAACTCGGAAAATCGCGAACTCCACATCTCGTTACGTCCGCGGCTATTGCGAACTACGATTACAATTACAGGCAGATGCGGAACAATGAAAAGTGATAACACGTTTCCGATGACGATAAATTATCGCATAAATAGCGACGCGGGGAGGGGAAAGAGAGGGGAGGGGGAGGGGGAGGGTGTACGCGAAATTGCCTTTTCTGCGAAATCAACTTTTCTGCTTTGTCGCAAAAGTGATTGCTTTTAGATCGAATAGAATTTTTTTTCGCCATTGGCCACGAAGTGGGGGGAGGGAGGGGAGGACGGGATGCGAGTATTACTCTTAATGATCAATTTTTTTTTTTTTTTTTCGACTGCGGCACGCGCGTAAGGCCGCGGCGCAACGCACACGTGTGTTTGTCGTTCGCATCAAATTTGATAAATCTCGACGAGTCCGCTCGATCGACCGGATTATTGGAACGATATTTCATAGAACGGAATAATCCGGAATACGATTGTAGAATCGTGCACAGGAATCACGCGTTACCTATTAGCCTGACATTCTATTTCATGAATATTTTCGGTTTGAAAGTCAATCGGAACGGACCGAAAGAATGACTTAATCGGATTGATTTAATCAGAAGCGACGATGCCCAGATCGATTTCATTAAGAACTCGGGCCGCTAAGTGGCAAAACATTCGACTGAAATAAATGAGTAAATTTGCCGAATTGAATATACTGTAATTTGCTGTGTATTGTGCGGTGCATGTGAACGCGTGTGTGGATGAATAGAATGTCTAATTTAAAAAATTACGTATTCAATTAGTACAGAAAATATCGCTCTTAACATATTAATTACTATAATACATGAAAAGGATGATTTTACTAAAGTATCTAAAAATTTAGCAAAGTACAGACCTGAAAATAATTTTGGACCGTCAAAATAATTATATAGGACACTTAAACACTGGTTACTGTCAAAACTTTTTGCAGCATTTGTTCATTGTGATTGAGAGTTATATGTAATTAGTTTAATGATCCAACAAAGTTATTTTTAGAAAATGAAATTTTATTTAAGTATGACTTTTTCGATTTATAATGATATTAATTCCTTTTTTGTGTAATGCAACTAATAATTAACTATGAATTTAGAATTAATATTTTCTTATTAATTCAGACATTTATCCTGATATAAAATTTGCTGAATATGTTAAGTACCTAATACACTCTAAATTTCTTGCGGTGAAATCTCACTCCAAGAGAACGAAAATGCAACCACCCTTGAAAAAAAGTGAAAATATTTCACGTCTTGAAAAAAAGTGACGTTCTTCACTCTTTTTAGAATGAAATCCCCCTTTTTTTAAATGACATTTCACTTCTTTGAAGTGAAAAATTCACTTTAAAAAGAGTGAAAATTGTCACTCATTTTCAAAAAGTAAAATATTTTCACTTCTTTTTTCAAGGGTAATTGTATTTTCACTTTCTTGGAATTTCACTGTAAAAAATTTAGAGTGTAAAAAAACAACGAATTCGCGTTTAAGATTCTCAGAGAAAGTCTTTTGACATTGATGAGAAACAAGTGCGTAGCTGTTAACATCAGCCAATAGTATTGGCCTCGTGTGCGAAGCTTACGGCTTTGGGAACTATGCCAAACAGTTGAGGGGAACCACGCTCGGCGCGACAATCTCGCGTTTAAGCGATGATCAAAGATCCCAGTGGAAACACCCGCGAGAGTAATAGGATCTGGTCACATCCTCCGCTTGTGAAATTCCGAGAATAATGAAGCAGAAACGATTGGCGTTTTGTTTCATAAGCGAGAAAAATCTACCGAAGCTGCCCTAAAGAGACAATGTAATTAAAAACAGTAGGTTCACTCTGTCAAAAATCGTTTGGAATCTATAGAGCATGTGACGTAAATTATAGATTTTCGGCGCTGGCAGTGAATTTTAGAACATAACCTTCAACAGTCAATTAAATCATATCCTTTTACCTCTGATTTTCTGGGACTCTACAACACGTGGCGATTGTGATGATTCAGTTTCTTTTAAGCAAATAAAGAGTTACAATTGGATTTAGAAAACCAATTGATAAGAGTGAAAAAGCTTCGCCAAACTCTGTTTTTATAAGTTGCCCGCGCACAACCAACAACATGGCGGTCGTTTAACATTCGGATCAAAAGTGCCGACACAGAATGAATCTACTGTTCCTGCTTATACTGTGCTAATGACGTCCACAGTCGACCTTTTATCGCATCGCGATCGCGCCTCGCGTGTGATTGCGAGACACGAAAGGCACGAGGAAATAAAAATAAAAAAAAAAAGTTCGCGCTTCAAGTCTCTCTTTCACCCTCTTTCTCTCTCTTTCTGGATGAACGCCAAATAGTTTGCGAATCGACCTTAGCCCACTTTACGCATTCCATCGCGCAATCTTTCCCCGATTGTTCCCCGCGCGATTATCGAATTATCACACGAGAACTTCTTGATTCGTCGGCATTCCGTTCAGGCTGACATTCATGAGTGCCTTAGAATATTTGATAAGAGAAACGTTGAATATATCGCGAGTCAGATGAAAGTTCGCGTTGATGTAAACCGAGATATTCTACGCTGCCGTACAACTGCGGAAATAATGTTAATACGATGCTCGCAAAGATGGGGGAATTAATACCGAAGGATACATTTCTCTCGTATTAAATGAATCGCGTTTCGAGATATAATGGGGCGATCGCAGGGGGTGATCGTACTTCACGAAGGCAATTTCCTTTAATAAGCAAATAGAAAAAAGGACGAGTTTAACGCGGCTACCCCGGGAATATGTCAGAGAAATAAAATTTCTCCCCTCGAAAAGAGAAGCCCACTCCGTTCAAGAGGGAAGCCCGTTTAAACGCGACGCCCGGGTCTTTACGCAACGCGTAGACGCGGCGCGCGTGCACGACGATCCTGCGGGCGATCGCTATTAATTGCTTTAATTGCGGAGATTATTAATACGCGCCCTTTATAATAAAAACACTCCAAGGGCCGATGCTGTGTATAATGGGCCGCGGCGCAGAGATGAGGAATCTTTTATTTGTTCCCGGACGTATGAAGCTACACTTCCCCTCCCTCTCCCTTCCTACTCTCAAAGTAATTCTTGCGTCGCCTTTACGGCGCGACTCGGCCTCTATCCGGATGAGTATTAATTGCTGTAATTGCGCGGATAATTGATATTCCGTTTCATTGGAAAGGGCACCGGAGGACTCGAGATTGGAGCGAGGCGGGACGCAACGTGCCTTTCACATTGAAATTTTAACCCGATTTGAAAAAAAATGGCTCTTTTCAGCACCCTCTTTAAGATGCGTACAGTACGTCATTATTCGCGAATTACTAGCCAAATTCTAATTGAATTTCTGCAACTTTTTTCAATAGTTTGACTAACATAGACATTCGTAATGAGAAGATTCAGAAGATTCAAGGTCGAATTAAAATTTTAATTGTCAAAAAGGAATTTATAAAATCAAATATAGTATAGAATAGATGAAAAAGTTATTTCTAATCGATGAGATTGCAGCTACCTCGAGAAAAAATGTTTCATATATAATTATATATAATTATATAATTATATAATATTATAAAATTATATAAAATTGTATATAATTATTTTCAAAATTAACATTTTATATACAATTATGTATAATTATATATAACATGTCCATATATATATAACGTTTTTTTCCTTTCCAGGTATAGGCGACAAAATAATGTGAACACCGGAGAAATATACTATCTACTTGTTTCATTAATAAGAAATTGGCCAGCGCTTATCTTTAATGTACAAGTTTTATCCTTGTTGGAATAATGTTGTACATGCTTGAATAATATAGCAACAATGTATAATGGTATAATGTTACATCATTCTTCTAACAGAACATCCTTCAGTTACTTAAGAGGAATATTTGAAGAGGAAATCTGTTTTTCATTCTGCTCTTCAAATCTACAAATGATATTTAAATCAGACGATTACATTGGTTAGGTAAAGGTATTGAAGTTCGAAGTACAGAGGACAATTTTGGAAAATGAAGTAAGAAGAAAATTTCCTCATCTAATGCCATTTATATGAGCAATTGAAAAATGTTCTGCTAAAGAATAACACAACGTTATATTTGTAACTCAAGCATTACATGTGATTATCAAACAAGATTAGAATATGTATTAAAAGCAAATGATGGACCAACCTCTTATTAATAAAATAGAGTATTTTCTAATTATTCATATCATTTTGTATATTCTTTGTATTGCCGAATAATTTTTGATACACATCTTATCGATTATACAGCTATAGAAAGGAATTCGAATTCAAATTTTGGCCGCTGATAAAAAACCATTTAGGATCAAATATAGAGATCATAGAATATTGAAAAATCAATTTCTAGTTTTCATTTCTAATTGACGTTATTTCTCTAAATTGCAGTTATTTCTTCTCGTTCTCTTTTTTTGAAATAATTTTTGTTACATCTTTTATCGATAATACAACAATATAGATAGAAGAAATTACTGAAATTTAATAATATTGCAAAGTCGAATTAAGACTTTAATCGCTGATAAAATGCATTTATGGGATGAAATATTTAGATTATAGAATAAATGAAAAAACAATTCCTAGTTTTCATTTTTAATCGACGACAAATTGCAGTTATTTTTCTCCCTCTTTCTCTCGTTCTCTCGTCCGGATAATTTTTGTTACACCTCTTATCGATTATATGGACAGGATTATATGGACAACTATGGACAGGAAGGAGTTACTGAAATTTAATAATAAAATTTTCACAGACACACGCGTACCTGTTTCAGCTAACCGGCACGAATTCCGGTCAGATAGCCGCGAGTCCCGAGAGGATTAAATAATTCCAAATTCAAGGGTCGCGCTGACCAAGCCGCGCGCTTTCAGGCCGCGTTAAATATCCCCGAAATTAATTAATAATTTAATTCGCGGTGACGGCCGGAGGGGATCGACGGGGCCGGAGAGGGGGGAGGTAGGGGGGAGGGGGGTGGGGGAGGTTTCGATTTTCAAACGACGACGGTGTGGCGGCGGCCGTCGTCGCCGAGAGTGCGACAGGCGTACTTTAATTAACTCGGTGGACGTTAATTTCGCTTAACTCTCGCCGGAACACGCCGGACTTCGTTTAAGGCACATAGCCGTCGCTATTGATACGCGCATATCCGCGGCCGGCACTTCACGGGGCTCTCTGCGTGTCGGTGTGTGCGGCGCGCCCGCGGCCGCAAAACACGAAGGCGGTGCCCGTCGCGCCGCGCATAGAACGGCGCGGCATCAATTGTTGGAAATGCGGGACACTATCGCGACGAGGCATCGTGATTATTCCTTGACAGCCACTGTGCCGCGCACACACGGCCCCCGTGTATGTTTCAAGCTTCGCGTGAACGTACGTACGCGTATACATACGTCACGTCATCACCGCCTGCCTGCCTACCAGTCTGCCTGGCTGGTTGGCTGGTCGAGGGAGAAGGCCCTTCGAAAGTGACGGCAAGAAAATCGTGTAGTGTATCTTTTTCATCGATACACAAGATGCCAAACGTGGCGTGATTTTACGCAAAGTCTTTCCGATTTCTCTGTTTTATGAAATTCTAGCCAAAGATTTTGGGTACAAATTAATTCGTTGAAATTCGCTCAATCCGTTTGTTCGAATATATGTTCTTTCCTTAAGGATTAGTTACTCGTATTTTTTAACAAAATGGAAATAAGTATAGATTTTTCTGTACAGAAAAGATGATTTTGCTGAAGTATAATTATATAGAGCTGAATAATTTTGTTGGAGCATTAAAATAATTACGTAGGACTCAAACTGATTGGTACAATGTCAAAACTTTTTGCAATATTACTCACCATGTTTGATATTCTCGCGTAATTATTTTAAAAGATTATTTCAAAAATTAATAAAAAGTAGATATACATTTTAAAAATAATTAAGGTAAAATGAGAAAATCTTCATTTAAACTAAAATTGTATTGTTAAATATAAATATTGACTTTATTAAGCTACTTGTACATTTACTTTATTTCTGTACAGAAAGTATAAATTTCCAATTCCAGTCTAATTTTTTGCAGAGATACTACACACCTGTGATACGTCCTTAATTCGTATTCATTTATCTATTTTTGAAAAAAGTTCGTTTATTTTAACACTCTCTGAATGTTTCTTTAAGTATTATGTATTCATGCGATGTGAATTAATCGTTTGCGTTATATATCAAATTTTTACTTTTTTTTTTTTCTGTGAAATGCGACCGAAAGAAATATTCCAAAAATTATTTACGATATGTTTAACGATAATCCAGCACATGTTCGGTAGTATATTGGTGAACGATAAACAGTTCCCTGTGGTAAATGGGCTACCACGTTTTCTTCCCACGCGATGTTTCTTACCCAACACGGCGCGATCAATAACGTGACTCTACTGAGGTAGAGTGTATCGATTGCCGGAGTAACAATTATTGCTAGCCAATACTTTCGTACGTGGTACACAGTCGAAATTAGCACACAGGGGCTTCTGCGAGTACATATACCTTGGAATCTGAATTTGAATGTGGATCTTTTATGGAGATGAATAGATTAACCAGCGAGAGATGGAATCAATAGAATATCTTACTATCTTTATTATATATAATACACAGACACATCATATAAAATACGATAATATTAAAACCATTAAGTAATATTTAACATAATTTTATTAAATCCCATTCCTCGCGTATTTTATACATTTTTTTCTAAAAATCTCGTTTCATTCGCAAACTCAGAAATATAAATCCAATATATATCGTTCTAATAAGTAACTGCATTATACCATTGTCAGATGTATTTCGTCGATTGTTAAAAGTTAAATTACAATTTTTGTACTCATCGATAATCGAACAAAATGATAACGTATTGTATAAAGCTTTGATCCCGTCCAATGTAATGATAAGATTCAATAATGAGCTCAGCATCCTTAATGTAAAGTATAAAAATAACAAAAGTAACAATTATTCATTATAATTAAATCCCGCGAATTGCATGAACAACTGCTTATGAATCAAATATAATTGCTGTAAACAAGCGGGATTTGTAAAATAACGAAATAATATAAAACGAAATAATGAAATGCAATAAGTGAAGCTAAAAAGTAATTTGTACCAAATTAAAGAATCTTGATGTATGCAGAATATATACAGATTTTTTTATTCTTCGCAGGAGACCAAGAGGCCGTCGAAGGAGATGCAGGTGACAATCGCGAGGCAATTGGGCCTGGAACCGACGACGGTCGGGAACTTCTTCATGAACGCTCGACGCCGCTCCATGGACAAATGGAAGGACGAGGATCCGAAGGCGGTCGCGGTCGAGGAGGAACAGTTGTCGCCCACGATAGGGATCGGCCAGCGCCAACCGAGCGACGTTTTGTGACACACGTCCGACCACGAGGAGTATCACGACGAGTCACCCGACGAGGAGCTGCCCTTCTCGTAAGGGCGGCGTATTACCTCGTGGACGTATCCCTGCTGACACGCTCGAGCCTTATAAACGACCTCTCTGCGCGACACGCCTTGCAAATTTTATACTGGTCTTCATAAGTCTATCTCTCTAATATCTCGGAGATATTGCTGATTAGTTAGCTATTTAAAATTAATCCAACAAAAAGGCACTCCAGAATTATCTTATTTATTCGATGAATAAATAAACGAGAGACTTTATTAAGCTTTTTGACCGTTGATAGACAATCAATTTGAAGCAAAATAAAATTTAAACTTGGAGAAAATTTTAAATATTTAGACGTCCTTCAAAAATACTTGAGAAAATATAATTTTCTCGACGTTCGGCCATTGATAAATATCTATTTGAAGCAAAGCGAAATTTAAACTCGGAGAATTTTTAATATTTGCTCACACAAGATTTCCAAAGGATGTCCTAAAGATGTTCAGAGAATGTTCTGAGAACGTTTCTAGAACGACCTTTAAATAAAGTATGCTGTGTGAATATACATCCCTCGTAAATACCTGAAAGATAATTTTGGCCATTGATAAACAACCAACTTGGGGCAAAGCCAAATATAAACTCGAAAAATTTTAAATATTTACCCATTACAGCACAAATCTCTGAAGGACATCTTAAAGACGTTCTGAGAGAATGTTCTCAGAAACGTTTCCAGAACATCTCTCGAATAAAAAAGTGTGCTTAAAGACGTTCAGAGAATGTTCTCGGAATATTCTCAAAATGTTTCTCGAATAAAATACACTGTTTTAGCCATTGATAAATAATCCATTTGGAACAACGCAAAATTTAAACACTCGAAGTATTTTAAATACTTACCTATACAGCAGAGATCTTTGAAGGATATCTTAAAGACGTTTTGAGAATGTTCTCAGAAACGTTTCCAGAATATCTCTCGAATAAAGTGTGCTGTGTGAGTAGACGTCCTTTGCAAACATCAGAGATTAATTTACGTGCAGAAATTAGAAAAATCGAATTACAATATCATCATTTTACGTAAATGCTGAGCGTGTCGATGATTGTCTTTTAAGATCGAGCTGTGTCAAAGCAGGAGCGTCCTAACCGCTGAATGCGATCGATCATTACGAATCCCGCAAAGCGATCCGAATCAATTCTACCAAAGTACGATCTTACGTTTCTGTTTTCTTTTTGTTTTTTTTTTTATTTTTCTTTTTTAGGCTAGTGAATTCCCGAGTATTTATGATCGACAGATCGTTTCACGTTAAAGCTCCTAAATCGACGTTCGAAGTCGAGAAACGAGACGAGTCGATGTCCGAGCTAAACGTAAGCTGGAGGATATCGATTACATGCAATAATTTCTACTTAATTTTTCACACGAGAGTTGTCCGTATTTATATATTTATTATTCTCACACACACACAATTTGTCTCTCACATTAAGCGGGCCGTCTCTTTCGCGACGAGCTCTGTTGGACTTAGTTTTAAGACTCGTATTTTAACGACTCGTCGCGTATCTCGACTTCGGTCACTTTGCAAACTTCGTGCCATAGTTTGCCATATTAGCGTAAGTTAATCCGTTAAACTCGGCGCTTCGTGCCCGATTCTTAGCGTTCTAGTCCACTGTAATAAGTTCCAAGAGGGACTGCCTGCCCCGTCAGACTGGGGACCGAGGTGGTTCCTCATCTCTAGTCAAAATTCAGAAGCTCGAATTCTGAATCCACCTCTCGGCGCCGGAAGTGCGAGGGTGATCGAAAGCGCTCGTGTTTTTCTTTATTTTCTTCTTCCTTTCGCGCAGGTCGCGCGCGGCTCAAGTCGAGTTTATTCGCCGCCCCCGAAACGGGGCGTTTAGTCTAGCCTGTTACCTTGTTTTCTTGTTCTTTTTAAGAGTAGAATCGGTCGCTGCTTTAAGTGGGATATCGCGAGGGCGAATGTCGAGTAAAACTGCATGAAAGGGCGCTCTGACAATCGGAGGCGAGTAAATACTTAGAAAAGCTCGTTTTCCACTTTTTCTTAATCCTCGAGACTATGCCCTGCCCCTTACTTTACCGCACGGTAAAGCGCGAAAGTTCGAAGGGTCTCCGAATGCCCGATCGAGATACGTCACGAGCTAAAGCAGCGACTTGGTGGCACCAGCGATTGAATCCTACTGCGTGCGTTAACGCTTTTGTTTGAGATTAAGTGCATTTTATTTCGTTCACTGGTTCATAAATGACTGGCGATTTCCGATACTACACGAGGTGTACTTAAAGTCGCGCGCTTCCTCTCGCGGATTTCTCGAGACGCACTCGAGCTCGCCTCTTCTTCAATTTCAAGTAGAACACATCAAAATAACATCGAAAAAGCAACTCCAAAACGACTATTAAAAGTCACTTTTCAATCAGTCTGCATGACATCAAAATGACGTCGCAATGACTCCAAAATGACCACTAAAAATCACTTTTCAGTAACAATTCATTTTAACGTCATTTTGACATCATCGTGGCTTATTGTTCTGCTTAGTGGTTCGAATCGAAACCTTCAACATCGGACATATTATCGATAATTCAATTTCAAATTGTAAAACCATATTTCTATCTCAGTTTATTAAAGATGGACCGAGCGCAGCGCGATCAAGAGGAAGAACGCGACTTTCTTAGCGCGCATTCCGTACGCATGTATCGCTAAAAACAAAAAAAAAACAAACCAAATCTTCTTGAAGAACGGCATTTTTTCCACGAGTAACGGTTAGCGGTGAGGTTCGATGATGATCGCGCAATCAGCGGCGCGCTAAATGCGCGACCGGGCTCGTCGTGTCCTCGTTGGTCAGACGAAACGTGAACCAATTTTCAAAGTGGCTTCGTGTGAGGGTACACGTGCCAAGTGATATATATATGTATGTATAAACATGTATATCAGAGAGTGGACACTCTTTTGTGCGAACCGATGGCGGGAGGGAGGTTTAGTGGGGAAAGGAAAGAACAGAGGGATAGATAGAGAGAGAGAGAGAGAGAGAGAGCAATTTTTAAAATGGGTGGCTGCACCGCTGTGTACGAGAGACAGAGACAGAAAGAATGAGTGAGAGCCTGTGAGAAAGAGAGAGAAAGAAAGAGAGAGAGAGAGAGAGAGAGAGAGAGAGCAGCGAGAGAAAGAGCGAGAGAGAGAGAGAGAGAGAGAGAGAGACTTTAGCGAGCCGTACTCGATATCGTACTGCAATTGTGCTGTGCTATTGTACATACTTAAAAAAAAGAAGAAGAAAAATAACACACGTACGTATGCAGATAGACATACAGACACGTACATACTTTTATTACGTAAGCGGCGGGGCGGCGTTCGCTAAGCCGGGCGAGAACGAATCGGTGTGACGTTTGATTGCAGAAAAGTGCATTCTAGCCGACTTGCACTTCGCGTTTGTGGCTCCTGCGTAGCGAGAATTCTTTTGTGCTTTAATACATAACACATATACACACATAAACACACGTATACGTACATCGACACGACGACGCGTCGCGAGATGGATCGGTTCTACTAAGATTTGGAACGACATTTTATATCATGCTCTTCTACTTTTTTTGTGCGATGCGAGGAGAGGATCATTTATGCTAGTCGGATTAATCATACAGAATGAATCGCGAATGAACACTGAGAGATTCAATCAGGAATTGACAAAACGATCCAGGAGTATCGAGGAACAAACTGATTACGAAAATAAATTTACTACACGTGCTTTATCGATTCTATAGTGATTACAAGTTTTTTTTACAATTTCTTCGGATGCTTGTAATCCAAGAAAGATCATAGAAAAAACTTGTATCATTGAGAAAAAAGAATGGAAGAAATATAGATGAGTGGCTGCCAAAAGTGGCTGCCACTTTACAGTTAATGAATAATTTTATCATATTGTTCCGATAAACAATTTTTACAAATAAAAATCTACGCGAAATGTTTAATATATTCTAGTATTTAAAATATCGTGTTCTTAATACAAGAATTAAGAATTTTATTAATTTATATAAACTGAAAAACAGAAAATTACATTTTACGAAAACTTTTGGCAGCCACTGTATTTTGATTATTTTTCATTCAAACAGAACGAATAAATACATAAAATGCATTTGCAACGACAAATTAATCTACAAATTAATCGTTTTTTTAAAAAGCGACGAACTCTCGATACACTGAGATCGGTTTTCTCCGAGAAACACGAAAAATCGCTCGATCGAGTTTATAGGATGTGCAATCATTCTCGCAAATGGAACATCTCCTTCTTGCACGCGAACGCTCGTTCGATGTTCGTTCGACGAAGTTACCTACAACATGTTACTTAATTTATTATATTTTAAGATAGAACGAATGCGTTTGGAAATAGCTTTTGAAAGCTACAGCAGTTACGTCATCGAGAGAGAGAGAGAGAGAGAGAGAGTGTGTGTGTGTGTGTGTGTGTGTGTGTAATTTATTGTGTAATATTTTGTAAAGTTATATCGAATCCCCTTAGTGTGCATGGCGACTCGAGGTATGTTACCGCTTTCGTGCAACAGCAGCAACAACAGCAACAACAGCAACAATCTCCTCTCTAAGGAATCCGAGTTACACACCGATACACGTTTCCCCCTTTAACGTTGCACGTTAATTAGCATCTCGACGCTACTCTGATTATTTATTATTAATTTATCACGTACGACGTCTCAAATAAACAGTCATTCAAAGCGAGCATCACAATTCTGAGACTTGTTTGGAGACTTGAGTGCTTTGGATTTGAAAAACCCAAAAAATCGGCAAATCGGCAGTCGGCTCGACGCGGCAAAGGAAAGGCTCGCATCCGCCTTCGAAAGGAGCCTGTGTTGATTCCTGATCAACGCGAAGGGATGCGAGCGTCCCTTCCGACGCGAAGAATTAATCTACGGTACCAAGAGAGACGCGAGCGGCCTCCTCGGTCGTCGGTTTAAGATCATATATAGTACA
>Ga0157364_1005908_pt1 | contig 12517 bp, 6 predicted proteins | sample AttsexASBM2_FD_111476 | JGI IMG/M metagenome (GOLD analysis project Ga0157364, IMG submission 111476) | Fungus gardens microbial communities from leaf cutter ant in Ribeirão Preto, State of São Paulo, Brazil - Atta sexdens ASBM2 | ecosystem: Host-associated > Fungi > Mycelium > Unclassified ...
AAAGGTTAAGGGCCAACATCAAATGAATAATTTAGATAACAACATAAATTAGACATCTAGTATATATGGAAAAAATGCGGTGATTAATTTAACCGATTAAATGATGAATATCTGGTTTTCTGGGACTGCTATATGAAAAATTTTTCACAATTATTAATTAAAAGATGAAGCTACTTTACAATATTACAATGTATGTTAAAAAACGTCGATAGGTTCGCGGCGAATAGGTGGTGGATTGTTTAAAATGTTTCGTTATCGGAAGTTGAGTTGAAATTTTTCGGAACGATGCCGGCAACTTTCCTAGCGGTCGCTCGCGAATTATTTCTCGTTTAATATTGCTCCTTATATCGCACTCGACGCTGACGGAGTATTTCGAATTCTGCTGCATACCGTGCATTGTTCGCCGGAACAATCGCAAAACTGATATCATAACGCAGCAGCTATACTCCGCGGCGAATCGCGCTGCGAAAGAAGAGCTGCATAAATTTCATTGGACGATAACTGTTTCGCCGGATATACGTGGACTAATCGTCCATGTACATCATGTTGTCAAAGGGAAAAGTTTATAACATCGATGAGCCACAGGGCAAATCGTGTAAAAAAGAATTGTTTCATTCATGTTATACGCTGCATCGCTTTTTATTGCCGCATCGCATATTTTTGTCCGTTGAGAAATTTTTTGTTACTTTAAACCTATACAAGATGCTTTAATCTCTTAACAATAGATTAATTTGATATTCATCAATAAGATTTATTAGACATTTAATATTTTTGTTTATCTGAAATTGAAGCTAATCAGGATTGCCACAAAATTATAAATCAGGAAATAAGGAAAATATAAGGAAAATTGAAAATGGTCAATGAAATAATGGAAAAATCAAAGAATTTTACAAAATTCTCTGAAAAATTGAAATTCTTTGATTTAAAAAGATTTAATATGCCTACATCATACCTACGTAGTTTTGGAATATTATCAACGTAATAATTATAATAAGTGCAAGCAGTGTCAACAACATTTGTAATAATTTATAACATTACTGTGTTAAATTACTCTCTCAACTAAATATTTGACATCAACACAAAGATGAAAATTAGAGTTGCTAGGAATGTAACTAGTATATTAAATATGTAATTAAACAATTCATTTTACATATATTAAAATTAATGTTTGGTGTTTGGTCATATAATAAAAGAATGTTCTTTTATTCGGTGTTGACAGCGGAGTAATTTTGTTTCGTTATGGACTGTTCAAAGTGTCGAAAGATATTAAAGACTTTTATGCATGGAAAGTATAGTGGTGATTCTTAACTTTTTTTATAGCCAGGTGACAGCACATAGAATTAATTTTAAGACTATTTCTACAATCATAAAAAAGTGCTGGTGCAAATTTGCATCTGAGTGCCAACACGTGATAAAAAATCTAATGTTTTTAAAATTTTAATTATCATAATATTTGACGGTTTTCAAATCAGGACGAAAAATACAAAAAATTTAAAATAAATATAGTAGAGAGTGTTTAGATCGGTCAAAGTTAGTGTGTGTGTGTGTGTGTACGTGTGTGTGTGTGTGTGTGCGCGCGTGCGCGTGTGGGTGTGTGTTTTAAATAATATAATATTCTTATTAGTATCGCTTATTAGTATTTCTGTATTGATTGTGTTTAAATGTCCGAACGTTTTCGCATTTGAGATAAATTAAATTCATGAATCAAAAATATTATATTATTCGAAACTGACTTTGACCGATACTAGGCGCTCTCTACTATATTTATGTTGTTTTACATTAACTCAGATTTTATTTTTTAAAATAAAATATTGAAAGCATCAGAGAAAATGATGAAATTTTATCCGGAAATCAGGGAATTGTTATAGAATTTTAGAATGAATTTGTGACAACCATATCGGACAAATAAATGAAATAATTAGAGATTACCATACGTTAAATATTCAGTCGCGTATAGTTATTTCCTTTATTTAACATGGAGATCTCGTATATGCGAGTCTAATCACCTTAACGAGACTTTAACGCATAAACTTGTCTTTGGAATCACTATATCGTGCAGTAGTAGTACAGTTCAGGTTTACTGACTTCCGTATCTTGTTTGGACTAATTTGCGCGCTGCTGCATACAGTGCATACATCGTAAACGTAGGATGCGTAGGAAGCAAAGAGCAATGTCATGATAGTTGCCGGTGCTGTTTATAATAACGAGATTACTCGGCGAACAGCGGTCGTTTAACACGGCTGACAAAGCGAAATGTCGTGACTCTATCGTCGAATGAAGTATATTCCGGCTTGGCACCGAAATCGACCTCACGTAGTCGCATAATTCACGCGTTGGCTGCGAGATGGGGAATCGTGCTAAGAAGGGATGAGATTTTATAAGAGAGGAACTTCTCTTTTGCTTCTCTTTTGCCGTTTCCCTTCCTCATTTATGGCCCAGTGCCGCAGACGGTAGAAAGGCATAAATGAGTGAATAGTTCGAGAAACGTGTCCCAGCGATTAAGGACACACAATTCGTGCTTGAAGAACTACGTGAAAACGCAGTAGAAACGTGCAAAATGAGAGCGATCCGCTGCAAATTTCCCGCGCGCGAGTATTTACCTTCATAATTCTCGAACTTACGGATATTCTTTCTAATCCAAATGTTACTTTGAAGTCGTAGGCGTTCGATCCGGAACGGCAGAGATTAATGAGGAGAATCGGATCTAATTTATTTTTCTTGCGTTCTCGATGGCGGAATGAATTTCGATGATTCGTGTTCGTTCGAGCGAACACGAATGAATAGATTTAATACTTCCGGTTATTTACGAAATGCAATTTATAATGTGCTTGTATAATTTTATATTTATATTCGTATGAAAGAACATTATAACACGGATGCAATATTAGGTACAACATATTAATTGCTAATTCAACAATTGCATCTTTATTAGAAAATTATTAATTTTATATATTTGAACTATTTTATAAAGCTTATATTGAAATTTAAATGTAGATTCTGTAACAACTACAGACTAGTGATTTTCTTTTCTAAATATAGATTTTAAAGGTTGAGTCTAGCGTCAGTTTTGAGTTATATGTCTTTTACGTTTGCTTGGAAAGAGCTGAGAGAATATATTCGAGTGCTCGAACTGCTCAGCGAAAGCATCAACGAAGTCACTTAGTTTCTAGATCTTTACAATTCCATCTCGGATTGTTGTCTAGACTAAATTCATTTCTGCGACATAAATACACTAAAAATGAATAAATAAATAAATACTAAATTTTTATTTTAAGACCATTAATTTAATTTAATTATCATTTTTATTGATTAAATATTTATTTACTGTAAATAAATATTTACTCAATACTATTCAATGAAATAAGTATTAAGATTTAATAAATTTTTTCAGTAAAATTCCATTTTTTACGAAAAAGTACGTAATTATCGTTACATAATTATTTCTTTGCCATTATTCTTTAATAAAATTACGTATTATATTCTCGTGTTAGAGTAGTACTACACATTACAATATTGCAATAGGATATACAGCGTATCTTTTCCAGGTGTAAGGGCACGTTGGCTTACGTGCACTTGTCCTGCCTGGAACGATGGCTGAATCAGTCGTGCCGAACGTACTGCGAATTGTGCCGGTACTACTTCAATGCCGTGGAGACGCCTCGTTATCGATGGTGAGCATTACATTTACCGGGTTAGCACGGAGAGGGTACACTTTCAAGCTGGATGTAATTCAAGCATCCGAAATGCACTTCGATCTCTCGCACACCGGCATGTTTCCTTATTTCGTTTTCCGTTACTCATTATTCTCTTTTTTCACAATGAATTGATCTCAGTCATATTTCTTTCTTTTTTCTTCTGTGCAATTTGTTTTCTCACTGAGTCGATCAGGTTGCAGTTTGGAGTTTACTCGAACAAAAATGATGTATCGAGTAAACTGCGACGTTCTGTATTCTGATTTATGCGTCAAAATAACATGTGCTGCGTCATTTTAAATTTGCAATTCGATTGTTGGAATTGTAGAATAATAAATTAATTTGTTTTTTTTTTTCATAAGAAAGTTTATATTACTTCAAATAATATTAATTTTACTCGTGTGTATATAATATATCTTATTGCTATGTTTATTTTTATCCGTATTTTTGTAATTTGAAGTGCATTTTTTATATTTATTTAAATGTTAAATCAAATTATATTTTACAATTCTAATATCACATTGTGTTTATCGATAAACATTTTGTTTTGTATGAGCGCATGATCTTCCGAGGATGAATTTTTTGAGCTTTTATCTTAATAGCCGTACACAGCCGCGCGTAGTTATCATTTTTATGGATACCTGCAGGCCAGAGTCTCTGAGAATATGGATTAGCCATCCGCGAAATCGTAGAAACATAGAATCAGACCTGCTCATCTTAACATTACTCACCATTGTTACGGTGGGATTAGCCGCGGTGTGCTTTTTAGGTGAGTAATTTGATAAATTGAAAGTTTGAAAAATTTTATAAAATATGATTATTTTTTCGTAATTTACTAAATCCTTTTTTTTACAAAATGTATTCAGAAAAAGTTGCCATATGTATTATTATTTGATGTAACGCCAAAAATTTATATTGTTTAATGTTAAAATATTATTATTTTAATATTATTTATTTTATATTTATATATTTATATCATTTAATAAATAAAATTAATATTAAAATATTAAACTTGATGCTGAAAATATTTCCGTACTTTCAAATATTACTTACAGTATATTTTTAATATTTAATCATTACTCGAAATTATATAAAAATTGTATAATATAAATATTTGTATATATTTGATATATATTTCCTGCATTTCAAGCTTCTTTTAGAAGAATAATTATAAGGAAAATCACGTTGTTATAAAATAATATGGTATAAAATAATATGTGAAAGAGAATTCAAATTATATTTTGACGAAGTCAGTTCCGATAAGCGTATACTTTTGTAAAACTATCGTTGTATCAAACTGAATTATTATATTTGCTATTCGCTGTCACTTTGCAGGTATGCGGTACTTTATCGTTGAAGGAAACAAGATTGGAATTTCCAAACCCTGGACGCGAGGGGCGATATGGTTCTTTTTGACCATCGTGATATTAGGCTATGTCACCACAGTTTATCTGCTCTGCAGAGTAATTATGCTCCTGATTTATTTTAAATTATCGATATTGTTCAATATTGTTTAACACTAAGAATATTGCATTTAATGAGAATTATTGTGATAGAAAACGGGATTTAATATTATTGATTTTTCTTTGAATTAAACTACAATCGGGATAAATACTTTCATTTTATATCTAACTCTTCCATTGTTTAATATTCAATAGAAATAGGATATTATATGTGCGATCAAACTGAATGCATTAATTGGCTTAAAAGATGCATTAAATAACTTATATAATACCAAAATAATTCATTAAGTATTTAATTAATTAATTATGCAATATTATGAAGATATGAATATAGTATTATGTCCCATATTGATATTTTTTAGCTGAATGCATTGTAAATGTTTCAATTATATTCGCATGAATATCTTATTAAATTTACATGGATTAGTTCATCAAAAGCTAAACGTACGGAATTATCGGTTTACGTAATACACAACGATGAGTAATACATGAAACAAATCGAATCAATATTATCGATATTGTAGGATATTATATATTCGCGAAATGAAATTAATATTTGAATCGAAATGTATTTAACGCATCGTACATTTCCTCAGGGAACCGATGTGTCTTTACAATTAGGTATCAGAAAATGAAGTTTAGTAAAAAAATAAACATGCTAAAGCATTGCCTATGTTTATTTCAATGAATATAAACTGTGTCACTCACGATTAATACGAATTAAATGAATTCATTCGTTTTAATATTATATAATCGATTACAACATGCACAACTTTTTCAACATGATAAATATAGTAAAAATAAAATTATGTTTATTCAAGCAATATTTATATTTGTTTGAAATACTTGTCATGTTTTATTATCTAGTAAATTTTTATTTTACAATATTAATATAACAAATATAGCTTGAAGTCAAAAGTGTTTTAAAATAACATAGAATTTTTTTTTCATTATATCGAGATATATTATTTTATCAAAGTCTTTGTTAACTCCAAAGTGAACAACGCTTTTACCAAACATTCTTTTTAGAAATCGAGATGTGTAAGTTTTCATACTTTGGACACGTAGATCAATATATATCATAATATTCATAACTTAATACCTATTGACGCTTCGAGTTCGAAACAATAGCCATTTTTCTTAGTTTAAACCGTATTACGTTCGGCTGAAAGGTTACACGGTAAGCTAGGAATGCCTAGCGTATAAGACGTGAGTTATTTACTGCAAAATATCTTTCAAAGAATATACATATCTGACTGAGATATATACGTATTGTAACGTAGAGAATATAGAATCGTGGTATTTTGACTAGTAACGTACGTCGGGATAACTTGCATCAGTATGCATCCTCTGGGTCATCGACTTTATGTCGCATCCAGCGCGACTTTGTTGTGCCGCGGTTTACGTTTATGTATCGCGATCTCGCCGGGCCGATAGCGACGTTTGCCCCAGGCAAACGCATTAAGGGGCGGCCTGGGTAAGGATGAACCAGGTGAGCGGTATCCCGATGCTCGAATGCGCGGATATAATATGAGGGAGCGACCCGGAACAAACGTGTCAGAACGCATTTTGTGCCGGAAGGGCGCGAAAGACACATGATGCTCTGATATGAAAAGAATACACACGAGTATGGTGGGCGCACTGAGCGGAAACACGACTAATAGAGTAGATCTTTTCATCTAAAAATACCACGTGTCCTCTAGAAAAAAATCATATCGCACGTTTTCATCTTTACAATTCTACGATTTAATTTATAATATTTTACAGGCGCAATTTATAATGAAAATTTTTGTTAATGTGTTTCTTTGGATAATTGAAAAATCATGATTTGACTTAGACTGTAGATTTTTTATCTAAAGTATTTATTTTTTTTATTGGTTTATCATATGATTTACTTAATGGTTAATTTTTGTTTAAATTACCTTTCTTGATAAAGATTATAATCTTTGTAGCGTCGGATGTGAAACTAGAATTCCATTAATAATTGTTATGGCGAGTATTTACGATTGTTTATACATTCTGAAATAGTTGCTAATACTCGTTAATTTTCTGTATATAGTTAATTACCATAAAGCTTATCAGCAAATGTTGCGTTTGATTATGTTGCCCCAAAGCTGTTACTAAATTAATTATTATTGGCATCATCTCAAACATGAATATGGAGATCGTTAAGTTTTCGTATGCAAATATGGGAAATTGAATGAGATTATCATATCAATATTCCGATATATCTAGTGAAAATTCTAATTAATTAACATAAAAATTAAAAATTTAACAATTATATTAAAAAAATTTAAATTAAATGTTTAAATCAATGATTCTTGTAGAAAAAAAAAACCAAAACAGAAATTAAGAAACAGTTACTTATTAACTTATTTATTAATATAATTCACATTTCGGCCTCGTTTTCAGTTTAATCAATTCACCAAAAAGACTTTTAGCTTAAATAAAATTTAATAACGATTTTCTATATAGGATCACAAAGGAATTATTTTAATTAAAAATTCTATTACTGTTACATAATTTATTATTTATGGTTTATTCATGGAAACATATTTATCATATACATATATCACTATATCTTACGTCAGTATAGCAAAGAATATATGCGGTAATCTAGTCACGTAGTATACGTATATTCCTGGTACGGTACAGATCAATGTCGTCGATAAATCGAAAGATTTATCAGCCACTAGAATCTATAATACATTATTCCGCTTGGAACAAAGTGCGCTTTCGATCCAAGGAAGAATTATTCATGCCGCTTAACGTCTCTGCTGTATTATTGAAACTAGAAACTGTACTAAATGAGGATGGGCGAACGAAATGATTTGTTTGGTGCGCGATATTTCGCTCGGTTATCCAAAAGCGGTCTAACGAATCGTGCGTCACCGAATGCTCTCGTTAATCCCCACAAAAAGATTCCAGTAACCACTTCGAAGCGTACTTTGAGTGCACTCGCCGTACGAAGGATAGAGGATGGTGAGATTTTAAATAAAACCGTCAGTCGCGTCGCGCTGTAAATCGCTGCAGTTGAATCGAAATCGTCGGACGTCGTGTTTAATTAAGAATAATCGTGAATACGCGCCACTTTCCGAATCGCGTCTCTCCCGTTTCGATTGTACCTCACTCTCTTTTGCCGTGCCTCTTTTTCACATCGGAGGGCACTCGAGGCACGTCACTCGAGCCTGATTTATCGAGTGAACTGCCCTTTGCCCCTGACAACCGAAACTGCCGGGATAATTTAAATCAGCGAAGAAAAGGAGCAGCCGTGACCCCGGCGATTCTCTTCACTCGCTCACATTTGTCTCTCCTTCTTCAGGACCAGGTGTCGCCGTGGTACAGGTGGTGGAAGAGCACCGTCAATGTCAGACTTGTCGTGGATCCTCAATTGCTTCGCCGTCGACCCTCGGATGAGTCCTCTCAGGATCGCGAGAGTCACGATGGGTCGAGGGAGACGGCAACGTCTGCGGTCGATACGTCATAAAGAGAATGTATGCCGATAAAAAGTGAAAGCAAGCCTGGCAGACATATAAAAATATAACTGTAAAAGTCCCAAGATGTAAGTCACGAATGAAATAAACACGAATATTATTTCCGCAATAAGATGTTATCATAAACTGCGACTTATATACCACGCGTTATTATTCAAGCTTTTAGGTATATTCGTTGTTACTGTATAACTATTCTGTACAGCGAGAACTTTAATCCTGATTTCTTGAACCGTGTTGACCTGCTTTTCATCACGCGAATTTACGTAATTCTCTGAAACCTTTCGACATTCGATGGAATTCGATCTCCCTGACGTGAAAAAAAAAAACTCACGTGATTCGTGCGACATGTCGACGAATGCAGTCGCGGTGAATTGTTTTCCGTTTCTTTCGTTGCTGATTTCTCGTGTACCTCGCGTACATTGTCCTTCTTAAAAAAGAACTTTTCGCGTTTCTCTTTGCGTGCGCGAGATTTAATCGCGCAAATGAGATCTGAACGCGCGCGCACCAGGTACATTAAACAGAAATACCCTGCGAATTTAAACGCGTGTTTTCTGCCAAGAAAAATTTAGCTAGCCGGCCAAGAGAGTTCGCGGTGAACAAACGGAAGTACTGCTGATCTAGCAATTAACTCATCTGGCACGATGCCAACTATTTATATTACAGCGTTATCGTATATTCTATTCGTTGTTCCCTCGTCTGTTACTGCTAGCTAATATTTCTTTCTTTATTTAAACTGAGAGAGAGCGTTAAGACTCGTAAGGCAGAATAAAGAATTTTAGTTAATTTGCAGAAAATATTCGCCGGTATCTTCAAACCTTCGTAAGCTATTTTAAAAGCAACGTATATGAGTCGAAATCTAAAATATTAATATATCTAATTGAAAATTGATTTTATTTTATTAGAATTTTAATATAAAGATTTGTAATGTGAGATGTACAATTGTGGAAATTAAGCAAATACAAGAAAACGCGGAAACAAGTTTTTTTAAAGGGAAAACGATTGTATATTTACCAAAGATCTCCAATGGCAGATTGAAAAAAACGTCATTCTCGTTTTTCGAACAATTTCTCTTTCTAAAAAATAAACAAACCAATTGGGAAGAAATTTTTAATGCCTTTCCTTCTCCACGTTCACGGCATAAATTCAAGTAAATCGAAAGTCCGAAGCCACGCAATTAGCAGTAAACATCTCTCGCTTCGCCTCGTAGTGGTAAGCTCGCTTAAATGCTAGAGTTACTGGTGACTTTATCCGGTAGTTAGTTAAGCTGTGACAAACCAATTACAGCACTCTGTTGAGGGGAAGGGGTGGTATTGACTATCATTCCAAACAGTGTTCGACATTGATAGGGTTTCATGCTTCAATAATTTTGTGAACAATGAAATATTTTTGGAGGGAAATTAATGTTTGAAATTTTGAATGAATAACGTATAAAATAAACAATTATGATCTTAACAAAATTTTATATTCTGTTGCTTGTTTTATAAATTTTGATCAAGATATATGTTTGAATTTATGTTAACAGCGAGCATTTTTAGGACTTATTCGGACATGTTTATAATATTTTTAAAATTAAAATTAAGAAGATTAAATTAACATTAGAACATATTAGAACATTGATATTAACACAACAAATTTTCTTTTATATTATTTACAATATTATTAAACAGTATGATCTAGTTTCATGTTATTGTTTATTTATGTGTATCAGTTTCAATAATCATAAATCGGTTCTAAATTAAATATATAAAGTACATAAATAATATATAAAAATAAAAAAGAATATAGCGAAACATATTAATATAATTAATATAGATAGATTTTCTTTTGCATTACTTATTGAAAATATTAGGAAATGATGTACTGAAAAAAGACTGATTGCATTAATTGGAATTCTGATTGAAAATGGATGAATTAAGATTTCTGGTTGAATCTATTATATTCTAGTTGAGAAAAGTGGAATTGATTTCGAATCTTCTGGTTCGTTCATTTTCAGCCAAAAATTTTTCTCAGTGTACGACCTAGTATCATGTTTTCACTTATTTATGCGTGCATCTAAGTGTGCGATTTTCTCCTGTAGGGAATATGTTATTTTCCTTAAAGCAACACACCAGAGGATCAACCACCACGATTTTCATTGCACATATGTTAACTAGTACGAGATGAAGTTTATGTTTGCTAGAAAAGTAATGCTTTCCAGCGATAAATGTTGGGAAAATATATTCCGAAAAATCAATTTTCCTTCGCAAAATATTCATTGCGAAATTAATTTCCGTGCGATACTTTGAAAAGAAGATCGATCAAGAAAATTATATTGATAAAGTTTTGTAGTTATTAAAAAGTTGTATTTGCATGTTTTCTGTTTTTCTTATATTAAATTTATCGTTATTTATTTTATAAATAATTTGAAATGATATGTATGAATGATAAAGAATACGATAAATTGTTTTATATAAAACGATAATTAATTTTAATATAATTATAAATCGTTATTTTTTTGAAGCTGTGCAAAATATTTTTCGAAAACATGCACTGAAAAAATCCATTTAATTTTTTCTTGAATATTATTTGAAATATTAATGAGAATTACGAGTTCGTCTTCAAATTATAATGCTGTGATCCAATCTTTCGTGGAATTGTTAATTATGAAGAAGGATCAAGATAGTTTATTCAACTAGAAGTTAATTTCGAATGTCTATGAAGAGTAGGATAATTTCTGGAATCGAGGCCGGCATGCCAACGTGGTCATTTCGTGAAAACTTTTCTTTGCTCCAGTTAACACCTTTTTCATATTCATTTCGGTTTGTTTAATTGCGAAGAATCGCGCGTCTGTCCCTGTTTGTCCGACATCAGGGAGAGATTCATGACGTTAAGCGCCTCCCAACTGCACTAAAAAATGAAGAACTTAGCCCGCTGTCCTGACCTACATTTAGTCTCATTTGTTATCAACGTCTAACGACCTTATCAGAAGCCGAACAACTCTCTGGAATTTCTAAATAATCGAAAGTTAGAAACAACTTATTTCTCAATTGAATGCACAGAATCGTTATAATATTGATATTGCAATTTGAGCTATAATAAATTCGAGAATTTCGATAGCTGCGATCAGAGAATACGAGCTAATGACTTTTGTATTTCATATTTATCATTATCCATCATATTCTATCAATATTTTTCTGACAAATGACTTTTGAAATTCGTGTTTCCGTATCGTGGTAGAAAACAGCATCAATTAGATTTCTTGTAACGAAATTGCTCGAAATTTTGCTTTTAACTCAATCAAAATGTCAGTAAAGAAACATTATATTAGACTAATTCGAAATCAATAATAATTCGAAATCTATAATAATGCGAAATTTAATTAATGTTAAAAAAAAATTGATTCCAAGTTTGTCAAAATTTGTTATGTAAGAATCTTTTTCTTCTAAAGATAAAGGATGTAAAGATATAGATTTCTTCCATCACTGAAAGAAAAAAATGGTTGCAGATACTATAATTTAATTATAATTTATAGTTTTTTGGGTCAACTATAAATTTATAATTGTTTTAATCATACACATTATAATTGCTTCAACATTAAAATGTGATAATTATAACTATAACATTTATTATATATAAGTTATAACATTATTAAATTTTTCCTTACCATATCTCTTAATTATTCTTACCATGTAAATAGTTAGCGAATGTTAAGAAAATAGATGTATTCACTATAATGACAATTGCATTTATTACATAAAAATGGTTATAAGTTCTATTTATCATTCTTAATATTTTATTATATTAAATTCAGATTATCATAACGTATAATACAATTTCTCCATATTTTGACACACACACACACACACACACACACACACACACACACACA
>Ga0157364_1005909_pt1 | contig 12516 bp, 13 predicted proteins | sample AttsexASBM2_FD_111476 | JGI IMG/M metagenome (GOLD analysis project Ga0157364, IMG submission 111476) | Fungus gardens microbial communities from leaf cutter ant in Ribeirão Preto, State of São Paulo, Brazil - Atta sexdens ASBM2 | ecosystem: Host-associated > Fungi > Mycelium > Unclassified ...
CCACAAGGACATGTTGCAAGAAGGATAACCATTATGAAAGATAGGCTTGTCTTAAAGATGTTATAATGACAACACTATTACAGAAATGTATCTTTGGAATGGGTAGACTTAACATATGACAGTGGTGATGGACTGTGATAGCTACAATATAGCTACTTAAATAAGAAGAAAAAGAGAAAAAAAAAAGAAAAGAAAGGAGAAAGGAAAACTATATGCTAAGTAATACTGTACTACACTAGATATAAATTGATAGTGAAACTACTGTTAAGTAATTCCTTTATAAAAGAAGAATACTCCTAGGTTAAACTCGAGGAAAGAAATGAAGTGCTTTGGTAACTCTCTGTTAGGATTCAAATATTTATTAAACCCTCTATAATTGTAAAGGATATGGTTCTTGGATTCAATAAGATATTCTCCATATGGGCATATGAAAGGTTTCTTTAGGAAAAACCTAAGTCAGTATTTTCCTATAAGCACATGATTTGTGATAGTTCTTATTGCTCTTATACATAACATATTTGAATGTCCAATAAAGTTGAGCCATATACCATATTTGGAATAAGTGGGTTTGGTAGGTAGATCATCATCATCATTGAGGTCAAGAAATTTTCTTTCTTTGTTATCCAATGCTTAGAAAGTCATCTGCCAATGTCATAAGATAGAGTTGCATTTCTCTTTTCTACTAAAGTTCCATGAGAATTTGCATGGAAATATGGAGTCAATTTTGAAGTATTTAGTTTCTTTATCAACTGTTGAATAAAGAGGCCACTTGACACTGCTAGGGCAGTCCCAAAAGGTGATAGAATTGTCAGTACTTTTGTTGAAAAAAGTTCTGAGATCAAGTGAAACAGCAATGAACTGCAATTGGTATAAATGAGTTAATGAATCAAAAATGCATTTTGCAGCATGTATAGTGTTAGTGATAACAATGATTTTTTTGATATTTAGGAAATATATAGCTTGATTTATACCACATTTAATTGAAAACATTTTTGCTTCTGTAGATGTGACATTTACTACATGATGAATAGTTTTCTTTAAAACACTTTGACTAGATAAGATGTGGGATATGGATGTTGCAACATTATTAAAAAAATAATGCTAGCATCAGTGATGACAAAAACAATACTTAGATTTAAAGAAAATTCCTCAAGGATATTATTAAGTGATCAGAGATTAGATTTCATGGCTTTTGTATTATTGTGATTTAATGTCTGAAAATAAAAACAGTTAGGAAAGTTATCTACTAAATGAAACCCAGACAATAGTTCTTTATGAAGTCTATTAAATGAAGGATAGACTTTATTTAGATAATTATTAGTATTAATAATTGAACTCTTGACTTTGAGATATTACTTATCTATTAGATTATTCATTGAAAGATGATGAGGTTTAGCATTCTTTGAATGATGGTTATCTAACAGAGAGTTGATTGCATGTTGTTTCAGTAGAGATATGACTCTTAGGCAATATCTTTCACTGATTTTTTCCAGATGATAGTAAATAGGAATAAGACCAGCAGTGGCCTTGACTTTCCATGTTGGAGATGTGTGGAAAGCACTAGTGATCCATAATGTAGCTCTACATTACATTTTTCTTAACTCTTTGAGAGGATAAAAAAAAAGGCCCTTTTAAAATACTGTAATTAAAAACCATAAAAGACAATGAGCATAATACATGTCTTATATAGAAGATGCTTGTGATGGGGTGATAGTCTTCTTATGGAGTTACCCAACATCTTCATATTCTTAATTGTGGACAAGGCTTTGTTGGAGTAAAAATGAATATGTTGATGGAAGAAGAGTTTCCTGTCAAAAATGAAACCAAGATACTTCCACTTGTTTTTTGGTCATAAAAGAGGACCTCCTAGTAGTCCTAAATCTAGAGGAGAAGGATTGAAGTTTTTGGAAAATTTAGAAAAATAAAAAACCTCTGATTTGTTATGTTTAATTGTAAAGCCAAATTGATCAAGGAGAGAAGTAATAATGCTATAACTACAAAAGAGATTGGCATTTGATTTTTCAGAGTTTTTATTTTGAGAAATGAAAAGTCTATCATCAATGAATGAAAGCATGGAAATAGAAATAAGAGATAAGGTGGAACCCTAGTCTATATCTACATCAGCTCTGAAGAAAGAAGAAATAAAGTTGTTTCAAACATATTAGGTTTTCTTATTAATTAAATGATTAGAAAAGAATGAAGAGATTCTTGAATCAAATCTAGCTTTGTCAAAGATCAACAACAAGAGTTGATGATTAAGTAATAGAAAAAATTGAGCAATGTTGAAAGTGAGAGTACTTGTATGGAGTTCTTTAATCTATTCAGTGTGAATAAGATGGGTCAAGTATAATCCTGCATCTGCAGTGGAGCATTGCTTCAGACCTCTTAGTTGGTTTAGATGAATGAAATTACAGGCAATTGACTGTATTTGAATTTTCTCACTAATGACTTTCTTAATGAGTTTGCTGTGAGTGTTAAGGAGGATTATGGGGTGAAATGTCCTCAGAGAGTCATATGCCAGTTTGTTAGATTTAGAGATTATAATTGATGTCAAATTCTTGAAATATGAAGGTTAAAAACCAAGATTAATGCACATATTGGCAATATTGACGAAATTCATAATGTATTTGTTGTCTGTCATTAGTACTTTGAGAGGTGTCTGACACTATGAAATGAGGTCAGGACCTGAAGTAGATGAGCTGCTGGAATTCTTAATAGCATCAGTAGATTCTGCTTTAGAAAAAAGCAGCCACTTGCAATGAAGTATTGAGAGGAATTTGTTTAACAGTTGTGTATTGATGTTACAGTTTTGAGTTGAGTTAAAAGTTTGATATAGGATATGCCAAAGGTCATCAAGCTCAATGTAAGAGTATCCATTGAACTGAATGGCTTCAGTAGCCAGTAATTTGCATTTTTTAGAAGATCTCTTGTTCTTTGAAGTGATTTCTTGAATTTTTTTATTAAAAAAGACACATTTAGTTCTTTTAACCATTTTCTTGAATTTCTTCCAATCTGGACTTGATTTGGATGACCTGTACACTAATAAGTCTCTATTACACTTCTTGTTTCACCATGCTTTAGAACATTTAGTAATCTTAACACATTTGAAATATTTATTCCAAAGGTTGTCTGAGATAGATGGAAAATCTTGTACTACTCTTTTGAGTGATTCATGATCAGTGGTATTAGTAGTGTCAATGTTACCAATTTTTTCCTTCAGTTTAGTGATGAAGTGTTCTTCCTCCTCACTGTTTTTAATGATAGTTTGATGGTTGATTTGGATGAATTCTTCATTGATGACAATATCTACCATTAAAGGGACATATTTGGATGGGTGCCATAGATTGGATATAATAGAATAATTATTGAATTTATTAGAATTGGCATGAAAAAACATCAGATCAATACCTGAGTTTGATTTATTAAGATTGTTTGCATATCTTGTAGAAACTTGATTGATTGGCATAGACAATTCTAGATCAACAGAGTCTGCAATTTCCCTAAGAGTATCAGTATAAATTGAGTGATGAGGATATGAAGGGTCCAAGTTGTTATCCTTAATATTAAAGTCACCTGTTATAACAAGGATATTATTCAAATTAACCTCGATATTTTTTCAGGTAGATTGCTAATTATCAGAGTGAATGTTGATAATGAAACAAATAATACCTCAATTAAAGAATGAAATGAGATTGATATCTCAGTGATTAAATATATCTTTCCTAAGTAAAAATCATAGTTGGGAGAGTCATACATTGATATAAGTGATGACTCTGCAATGATTGTTATTGTTGGTTGAATTTCTTGAGAATATGATCTATGAAAGATGATGAGGAGTGCCAACAATTACTTCTCCTTCCTTTGAAGATGAATTAGGAATAGAGTGTATGATGAACCATGGTAAAGTTTAGAGCTCTTCTTGTGAATCCTATTAAAACTACAGGAAGTGTTCAGTAGGGAGCTATTCTCTACCTACTAATCTCTTTGTGCTATCATGTCTAGCAGCCTCTTTTATTAGGAGACCTCTCTATTTGGTCTGCAGTCTAGTCTGTTCAATGACCAATGAATAGGCTGAGCTTTTAACCAACAACCTCCCCATTATAAGTATATCTAGGACTAGATCTGACTTAATAGCCCAGGCCTGCTAAGTAAGTCAGCATGAAGTTGCATCCATGTAGTACTCTAAGTAGGATTTTTCTGTATTCTGGTAATTTCAACACTCTGGCTTCAACTTAAGCCTAAATTGGTCATTATTATACCAGAAGACTGACAGTGGATATAGATATCTTGAACCAGAGAAGAAGAACTACCCTATTCTGTTACAGCCTAGTTTTGGCAAAGATACTACTCTCTACTATACCTCCCTATCCTCTAGCAGGTGCTTTGCTTATGCCTATAGGTACAAATCCCCAATTTTTTCAAAGTTACTGCCTTACCACCTGCTAATCTAGTGAGTACTCCAAAACAAGTCTAGACTAGGAGTTGTTTCTATAGTGTGACTAACTATTTCTAAGTCATACAACCTAGAGATGTAGGGTATCCTATTCATATCCTAGCTAATATACCAGCTAGGTTTATACCAAATGGTAGGCTGAGTCCTTAGCTAATTAGCTCCCCAGAATTTGATCTAACTAGATAGGTTTGTATTAAATAGTAGGCTAAGCTCTTAACCAATCAGCTCTTCAGAATCAGATTGTTATTACTCCAATTCTCTATCTTATATTGACCTATCCTTTCAGTTCCAGTTACAATTATCACTAGAAACAGCTCTCATAATTAAAACTAATCTAACTACTTAGCCTTGCAAGATCTACAGATTCTACTACCTAAGGAGTCTATTACTAGATCTTTCATCCTGGCAGCAATGTAATGCTTGCTAATCTTATGGTATACACCAATTATAAGAACCAAGAACCCCAGTGGTTGCCATATGATATTACTACCACATGGTTACAAAGTTAAGATATTTATACTTAGAGGAAATTGAACCCTCAGCTTTTTGAACACTCACTCAAGTGCTCTCACCAGGTCTTCAGTGATCAAAATTACTAGGCTACTGGGGCCTTACAATTGTAATATCACTAAACCTTAGCTTTAGATCCCAAAATAAGAATATAAATATAAATAAAAATGAGAAAGAAAAATAAAATAAACAGAGTTCATTGTTTTTAATTCTGATAGTGGATCCATACTATATTACACCCCTTTCTTTGTTTTACCAGTAATTTATCTATAGATTTTTGATTATTGTATACTTTTTTTCTAACTTTACTAGTAAAAACAGCACATTAATATGGACTATAGACTAATAAATGCCCATCTGCTTCTTTCCTCTTACCACCATCTTGCATGGTAGTACCTATTAGAAATTTAGTGAATAAACTGTTTTCCTCTTCAAACTTCAGTATTTCTACAATGACTAACTCACAAGCTTTCTCATTACCAACTGTGTTTCCTTCAAACAGCATGGGAATGGACTTTCTTCCAGGACCAACACCTGACAACCACAATGAGGTGAGAGGTAGAAACCTCTCTACTAACAGGAGTGTATCTAGGGACTCGTCGATGTCCTCAACAAAGTCTTCAGTTACATACCATGAAAGGATGGTAAATAATGGCATGGACATTGATGAAGAACCAGTGGAATCAGCTCCTGCTTTGTCCTATGAAACGGAGCAGGAAAGAACAATTTGTACCAGCAAGGTGGCTGAACAACAAAAAAACATGAGGCAAAAAGGCGGAAACCTCGAGGCACCAAACTCAAACCCTAAATGTGTTCCCAATGTGGATCAACGTGATCTCCCTACTCATGGTACAGTCTCCCAAACAGAAGACAATAGTGCCATCAACATCCAACTTCCATATAACTCACAAGCTCCAACTGAACCAGATCTCTGGAGTGGTAACTTCCACCCCATATTACTGCATGGTTCTATCAAACAAATTGCATCTGATGTAAAAAATATCAAAGACTCCTTGAACTTTATAGCAAGATATATCTCTAATAAAAAGATGAACCCTTCAAAGACAAATGAACTTGAGGATTTTAATGGCATGGATGATTCCATCTGGAATTTTATCTTATCAGTGTACCAGGCTAACTGGAACTCTCTTCATACTGATAACCAGGCCACGACTCTTAAGGCAAAAATCTCATCCAAATTCACTCCAAGAATTACTTCAAACACTGGCAAAAACAACAAGGAAATTGCTAAGCACATCCTGGTAACCATTGAAAAAATTCCCCCACCTCCTTCATTTCTGGCTAAATCAAAGAAAGAAGTCAACATCATTTCAAAATACTTTCAAAGTAATAAGCCATTGGCTGAACCCAAGAAACCAACCATGTCATATGCCTAAGCATCAAAATAAATTGTGAACACTTCCGAGGTGCTTAAAATCAAAGAAGTGTTCTCTGCCCTCAATGCAAAGAAAATTGACCAAATTAGCAACATCGTTAAAGACAACCCGAAGCCAAAACCTCGCATTCAAATGACCACCAAAGGCCTTTCCAGGAAACAAGTTATCATCCCAATAAGTAGTGAAAATAACAACATTTTCATGAAAAATTTGGCTACTCATGTGGCAAACATCAACAGACTTCTAAGGAATGCTAAATCAGAAGTTTTGGTTGACTATATCCGCTCAGATCCTCTCAGAATATCCATAATAACTAACAAAGTATTGTTACAATCTGATCTTCAGATTATTGACCAATACATCAAGAATTCCGAAGACATCAATGCTCTACAAGTAGACAAACCTTGTCTTCCCCAATCAAAGTCATACCTCAAAATCATTGGTATCCCATACTTCTCTCATAGCAACTCTCAAGATTGCCTCATCTCCAGTGATGTGGAAACAATTCTAAAACAAAACCAAATCTTTGATAATGTCAACTTAGCATCCAAACCAAGAGTCATCAAGGTCTCACCTAAATTGGACATGTCCATTATCTGGATAGATATTTGGGACGTTCAAAGTGGTAGCAAAGCTAAAGGACTCATTAACTAATGCTTCAACATCGGCAAGTATATTGCAACTATTAGGGGTGCTAATATGAATCCAGGTGTACCTCAATGTAAAAACTGCTGGAAATGGGGTCATGTAATGTTTTCTTGCAGAATACAAGAATCCAAGTGCATCAAGTGCAATGGTTCTCACAAGTCAGAAAATCACCATGAATTTAGATAGTGCTGTGAGGTGAACAAAAAAACAAATCCTCCTCGACTCAAAACAAAGAAAGAGGAACTATGCCCACATACATTCAAATGTTCGAACTGTCAGAGCGACCATCAAGCCGACTCAAATCTGTGTCCGTTCTGGAGGCATAGATTCAACAAGGAGTGGCAACAGAAGAAGTATGCTGAGATCCATGAAAACAGGATCAAGTTGATTCACTCTATGGGGAGCGGTGAACCTCAACAATGATCATACAAAACCTCAGAATCTTCTTGCAAAATGTCTAAAAGAACTCACTCATCGTCAACACCATCCTTGAGACTCAAAGCCAATTTGATATCATCTTCATTCAAGAACCTCCTTGGTCTGAAATCCACAAAATCCCCAGCTCATTAAATTGTGAAGATGAAGCTCTAATGTGAATAACACATCACTCCAACTGGCTGCTGTTCGCCAGAACTCCTTCAGATAGGTTGGACTCTCCTAGAGTTATTGAATACATCAACATCCACCTCTCTTCTTTTCGTTTTTCTCTTCGTAATGACATTATCAATCATAGGGATATTCTTCTCATTTCATTCCTCAATGACCATGTTTGTTATTATATTATGAATATTTACTCTGACTCTTCTCATACAGCCTTAAAGTATCTTAAGGATACTGAGGTGAACATTAATAACATCTCTGTTATGACTGGTGACTTTAACATTAGGGATAGTTTATGGGACACATTTTTCTCTCATCATTCTTCCATTAGCGACAATCTCATCATTATAGCAGACTCATTCAACCTAGCCTTATTGACACCAACTAATCCTTGCCCTACTAGATATTCTGACACTGTAGAAGAAGTGAATTCAGTTATTGACCTTATATTTCTTCGATATGGATCAAGTAAACTCGACCAACACTTGATCCACCCTGATAGTTGTCTTTCTTCTAATTATGCCCCTCTCACTATCACCATTCCCATTGCTGATGAAATTGTCAGTACTTCCAAACTATCAATTCCACAAAATAGCAAACAAGAAATCGCCTTTGTTGAAGAGGTCATACTGATTTTCAAAAATCTAGACACATACAACATAATTGACAAGAATAATTTGGAAAATACTGTCAATCAACTTGAAGTGTTAATAAAACAAGCATGGACCAAAAATGCAAAAAGATTGAGAATCACAAAGTACTCCAAACAATGGTGGACAGAAGAATGTGGCTGATCCCTCAACAACTACAGAACAACAAGAAGCCTAGAAAACTGGAAGAAGTTCAAGAAGGTTATCAAGAGTACCAAAAGATCATTCTTTGACACAAAGATTCAAGAAATAGCAAACAAGAGCCATAGCTCTTGGGAATTGATGAATTGGATTAACAAATGCAAGTTACCTGCCATCAAAGCCATCAAATACAATGGCCAGCCATGTCTTTCCTTGGATAGTCTATGGAGGGCTCTCCATGCCTCTTTCAACACTGCTCTCCATCATCAGGTTGATGTCGACATCCTTAACAAGATAGGAAGTAAAGCGACATTCTTTTGGAAACTGTTTTCCAAGAAAGAATTTAGACAATTGATTAACAAATGCAACAATTCATCAGCACCTGGACATGACAAGCTGATGTGGCATCACCTTAAGTCCATTCTCAAACAGGACATATGCCTTATCAATATCATCAACATCGCAGATGCTTACATCAACCTAAGACATTGGCCAAGCTACTTCAAGTGTTCTTCAACAGTGGTTATACCCAAACCCAATAAATTGGCATATGATCAACCTAAATCTTTTCATCCTATTGTACTTCTCAATACTCTAGGCAAACTCATCGAAAAGGTTGTTGCTGAAAGACTCCAATTCCTTGTCGCAAAGAAAATTTTCATTCACCCGAGTCAATTAGGTGGTTTAAAATTCAAGTCCACTACTGATGCTGGTGTTGCCCTTACTCACATTGTTTAATCAGGATAGGTCAAGAACAAAACTACAAGTACCCTAGCTTTTGATATCACACAGTTCTTCCCATCCCTTAACCATTACCTGCTCACTCTCATTCTTAGAAAAGCGGGTCTTGACTGAAAAATGGTCTCCTTCTTTGTGGACTACCTGATTAGAAGAAAAACTAACTACACATGAAATGACATATCTTCTCCTAGCTTTAAAGTTAACATTGGGTAGGCCAAGGATCCACCCTCTCTCCTATTTTGTCAGCTCTCTACCTTTCTCCTTTTTTATATATTTTAGAAAAGCATCTAAAAAATCTCAACATTCCCATCTCTATCATTTCTTTCGTGGATGATGGTCTTATTATTTCTCAGAACAAATCAATTGACATTTCAAACTCTCATCTTTTCTATAGTTATAATATATTGACCAAACTTCTTGATAAGTTCAGTCTTATCATTGAACATTTGAAAACTGAAATATTCCACTTTAACAGGTTGCATGAATTCTTCAACCCTCCTCCACTTGATCTCTCTACCATCGGAGGGCCTACTCTTTGTCCCAAAGACTCATAAAAGTACTTGGGATTCATCTTTGACAGGAAACTCACTTTCTACCAACATATTGACCATTATTCAAACAAAGCCATCTCAATGGTCAAATGCATGAAGCTTCTTGGGAACTCATTGCGAGAAATCAACCCAATTCAGAAACGCCTACTGTATAGATGCTGTGTACTCTCCATCGCTTTATACAGTTATCAACTATGATTCTACAACAAAGCTCCCTTATTGTACCACATGAAAATCTTGGGGAAAATGCAAAGAAGAGCTGCTATTTGGATACTGGAAGCTTTCAAAACATCACCTATGAAAGGTATTAAAGCTATCACAGGAATCATTCCTATCAAATTCCACCTTCAGAAACTCGCAAGCAAATCTCAATTACGCCCTCTTATGCTACTGGCCAGTCATCTCATAAGAATACTCATGGACGACCCCTTCAACTTGCCCACTAAACCCATTCCTCATTCTATCAACACGCTCACAAATCGTCAGAGGACCATCGCCAAAGATCATCTAATAGACTCAAACAACAAGTTGTATGGGGTTTTTCCTTCATTCTTACCTCTTCATCCAGAACTTCTCCTGGGTTTTAGAATAGTTGACAATTTTTCAGATCAATTTTCTTTTAATTTAGCTAATAAAAGAAAAAATGACAAATTACACTTTCAACAGCTTGACGAAATGGTTTTACAATCATCTTCTTCACCATATACGGCCATCGTTGTAATGGATGCTAGCATCAAGAACAACATTGCTACATCTATATTGCATGTACACTTAGTCGATCATCCTTTGACCAAGATGGTTCATCATGCAGCGTTTGTCACTAGTACTGAAGCAGAGCTCTTCACTATTAGATGCGGTATCAACCAAGCATACAACAAAGAAAGCATGTCCAAAATCATCATCGTCACTGATTCCATCCACACAGCAAAGAAAATTTTTGATAGTAAATCCCATCCATACCAAATTCATACTACGGCCATCCTCAGCGAATTACATTGCTTCTTTGCTATCAGCCAGGAAAATTCTATCGAATTTTAGGAATGCCCCAGCCGTCTCAACTAGAGACTTCACCAAGACGTTAATAAGGATTCAACTTTCCTAGCAAAATCTCTTGGGATTATTGCAAGAAAATTGACAGTAACAACATCATTAACCAATGGAAGATGACATTTCAAGCTTTGGATGGAAAAGAAAGACATTTTCTTAACCTAGTTGACAATAACCTTAAAGATATTGAACCATCTTACACTAAAGAGGGGCCATGGCTCCAAATATTCAGTCACTCAAATTTGTTATGTGCTCATGCCACAAGAGCCATTACAAATCATGCTCCGATTGGTGAATATCGACTGAGATTCTTCCCCAATAAAGAATTCAAATGTCCATGTGGAAATTATCCTATCAAATCAAGAAGACACATCCTTCACGAGTGTACGAGATTTAATGGGTACTAGAATCCAAGAAGAGATTCACTTAGCCATTTCGTCATATTCTTGATAGCTAATCCAAATGCTTTCGTGTTCATAGATAATTATTAGCCCATCGTTCCAAGTCGGACTTGGAACTATTTTCACTTTCTCTTCTATGCCTTTTTTCTCATTCTTCTCTTTCTTTTATTTCTGTTTCAGATTTTACGATTAGTTCTCTACTCTCTTCCCTCTTATTCCTCTATTTCCATTTTTCATGTGAATTTGCCTCTCTTGTACGTAGTTATGAAGTAGCTACCATGGTCTGCCACTGCACACTGTGTAATAAATTGATGAAAAAAAAAAGACTAATAAATGCCTTGAAGACTGCCATCATCTTTGCACCCATCTTAGTCTTTCTAGATACTACAGCCTTATTCTGCATAGAAATAGATAGCTTAGACTATATAATAAGAGTAGTTCTTTTCTAAGAATCAAAGATGGATGGTAAGTGGTGCCTAGTGGTATTCTTCAGCAAGTTTCTTCTCTGTTAAGCATAATTATGAAATTCACAACAAGAAAATGCTGGCAATCATTTAAGCTCTTGAGGAGTAACAATAATACTTCTTGGAAGATGTATTAAGTTCTGTGGAGATTTAAACTGACCATAGGAATCTGAAGTACTTCATAACAGCCAAAAAACTTAACTACAGATAAGCATGGTGGTTGTTGTATCTAGCAAGGTTTGATTTTGTTCTGCATTATTGTCCAGATAAGTCTATAGAGAAGCCAAATATACTATCTCAAAGACCAGACTATAGTAATAGCTTACATAATAATAAGAACATGAATCTGATCAAGCTAAAGTTTTTAGTGGCACATATGATGGAAGGACTAGTATATTTTGTTAGTCATTTTCCAAGTTGATATGATTCTCTAATGTCATATATCAAGTCCACCCATTCCAAAGATACATTTCTGTAATAGTGTTGTCATTATAACATCTTTAAGACAAGCCTATCTTTCATAATGGTTATCCTTCTTGCAACATGTCCTTGTGGTAGTAATAAAACAACTTAGGTATCTAGTCTTCCATGATGGGGATACTTCTATCGAACTCAGTTTTCTATGGTAGAGTTTTTTTATTCAACATTGTCAGTATTTTACCACTGAAACCTCTGTTTGAGGCTGTATACTAAAACTCTAAGCATCTCCTATATATCTAACTTGTATATAAGACTAGTAGTTACATTGTAATTTGCTAGTCTGATAATCAACAAAGATAACTTTTATTGAACTTGATCTCCAGTGTTCAATGGCAACACACCAAATTAGTACTTACTTCCATCTTAGACTTCATCCACTTATCTGAAATTGTAACCACACAGCAGACAGACAGTGTAACATATAAGCTGAAGC
>Ga0157364_1005910_pt1 | contig 12516 bp, 15 predicted proteins | sample AttsexASBM2_FD_111476 | JGI IMG/M metagenome (GOLD analysis project Ga0157364, IMG submission 111476) | Fungus gardens microbial communities from leaf cutter ant in Ribeirão Preto, State of São Paulo, Brazil - Atta sexdens ASBM2 | ecosystem: Host-associated > Fungi > Mycelium > Unclassified ...
TAAACAACTCTTCCAGAGTCATGAATGCTGCCTTCCACTCATCTCCCTCCTTTATTTGTACATTATTATAACCCCATCATAAATCTAACTTAGTAAATACTTTCTTAGTACTTATATTTTCTACAATGTCTGAAATAAGAGGCAAAGGATAATTGTTCTTAATAGTCTATTCATTTAAACACCAATAGTTCTATACCATATGTTTCTTACCATCCTCTTTTCCCACAAAAAATATCAGTGCTATTTGAGACAACTTCAAGAGTCAGATGTACTTCTTTCTTGATTGTTCTTCAATGAACTTGTGCACCTCTCCTCTTTCTTCTCTCAATAATGGATATACTTTCCTCTTTCTCAGTACAAACCCTTCCTTCATCTTTATTGCATGATTCCACAACTTTCTTGTTGGCATCCTCTTACTTGCTTTTTTCCCAAAAACATGTATCCATCAATAGAACTATTCTGGTACTAACTTCTTTGCCTCTTCCTCTGACTTTGCTACTTTCTCCTCCTTATCCTAGATCTCTCATTTTTTAGCTACCTTCTTCACTTCTATTATCCTCTCCTTTTTTGGTTTTTTTCTTCTTTCTTCTTCTATTCCTTCTCTTCCTATTTCTTTCTTTCTTCTTTCCTTTTCTTCCTTTTGTTTTTTCTATCCCAACTTTTCCTGTTTTGGTCTCTACTGTTTTTTACATTCCTTCAGACATCTTGTCATATTCACCTCTTCTGTTATTTAGTCAATCCCAGGACTGTGGCAAGTAAGCTATGGAATTTCCAAAATTACACTCCACTTCTGTTCTCCAATTACATCAATCTCCATTCTTTTTCTATGTCCTTGATAATAAATATTAACCTCTACTGTATACTTAACAGGTCCCTTCTTGTTGAAGAAACCATCCATATTCCTTATATATGTAGGTCTTTCTATTATTTTTAACTTGAACCTCTACTTTCTCATAAATTTTGAACTCATCATTAATCCTGTTGCTCCGCTATCCAATAACACTTCCACTGTCACTCTTTCTTATATATCAATTTTTTCCAGCACAATTTTTACTGTCACTTTTCTTAATATGTCCTTATTATTTAGATTGCAGCAGAATTTATTTTCTATTACTCTATTGAGCATTGTAAACCTATTGTAGTTAGAACCTAATCAAGAATTATTAGGTTCTTTTCTCTATTTAAATTATTTATATTGTTCTGATTGTTTCTATATTCTAATATCTTTTCTTATCCTACTATTCTCTAATTTCTGCAATTTCTTGTAATATGTCCAAACTCTCTATAACTGTAACAATTTCTTCCTCTGTCTATATCTATGACATATAAGTCTTACTTAGGCACAGGCCTACCTGTTGATTAAAGTTCACCACAGTTGTATTTGTTCTCTCTACTCTTTTTATTGGTATAGGTCTTGTTAGTATCTGCTGTTGAACTTCTTGCCTTCTTAGCCAAACTTAAGGTTGAGGTAATCATTGCTCTTATGCTTCTCCAGTGTTTACTGGTATGTTCAACCTTGAAGCTTGAACTTATGTTTTCTTCTTACTCCTCAATCTTTCTTTCTCTTGCCTACTTTCCCTTTAATGTCTGTCCAAATTCATTGCTCTCTCATACTATTGTTTTATACTTCTAGAAAGCTGTTCTGTCTCTGTTGACTTTCTTCTAATCATCTTGTTCATTCCTCTTTTGAATTCCTCAATTAACAGCCTCTCTTCATACTCACTCTCTCTAACTACCCTTCTGAATTCTTGAACAAACTTCTCCATTATCTTACTTCCCTGTTCTACCTTTTTTAACTCTGTTACCTTTATTATATTATCATCCCCTCCATTGAACTCTTCTTTCAGATCTGATAAAAATTTCCCTACCATTGCATAACTTAGACTTTTACTTTCTAAATTCTCCATAATATTCTCTTTTCATATATTCACTGATTTTCCTTGCATATACAATGAAACCCATTGCATCTCTTATTCTTATTTTAATATATAATCTACATACCATTAAAAATTCTGATACTTTTTCTACCTTCCCATTGAATATTTGTAGCTTAGCTACTTCTATATTGGACCCAGTATGTTATGATATAGTAAAGGAAGAAGTGGTAATATTTTTTATATATTCTTCAGGATTTTATATTGGATTTTACTTTGGATTTACTTTTATTTATTATATTAATGATAACAATGAAGAGGCATATGATAATGTGGTCACATGACATGTCATAAAAGCCTAGAATAGATTAGAGTGGGCTAGAGCAGTCTAAATGGATGACATTAAGAAGCATGTTAACTATATGACTATCTCATGATGTATATATGGTGCACTCATGAACAATGTATGGACTTTAGGGTAGGGTAATTATTAAGTAGCATGGACCATGTATAATTTATATAAATAGAGTAGTAATTCAGCAGAGACTTCTTGTTGAGTTCTCTTGTGATTCCTACTTGATATTCTACTGAGAAGTTTATTGCTTGTGTTACTATTGGTTGTTGTAACCAGTAGTTGCCACAACACAGTATTGGGTCAGAGGACCTCTGCCACTGCTTTTTCTGATACTCCTCCTGCTACTAACAGTATTTGGATTTATGTCTATTACTATAAGCCATTTCTATTACTGTCTAATGATTTGCTGTAAGTTATATTAACTCATATTGAAATAATATAGGGGTGAATTGATTGGGGTGGGTGAAAGTGGTGGTGAGATAGAAAATAATGAAGTATATAGAAGTAGGGCAAAACTAGTACTGGTTTTCTCTTCTAATTTATAATGAGAACTCAACTCAATCTCAGTAAGTATTAGTAGGCCCTCTTTAAGTTTTACCTTATACTATCTACTGACTACTTATACTACCAACTACTATTCTAATTAAATTTGCATACAAATATTTCTAAGAATAGAATGCTTACTCTAAATGATGTCTTAAAAATTTCTACTATTCCTCTATGTAAACTAATCACAAGAGGACCAGTAGCATGAGACTACTATGCAAAAAAACTATCTAAGATGTTTACATAAGGTAATACATCCAGAAAGTATTAGTAGACTTTAACACAATCTGAATGGCTAGGCTTTTTCTGTCTAACTAGTACATTTCTTAAACTTAGGATCTAGCTATTCTTCTTGACTAAAGGACAATGTTGCTTTTTGGTTAAAGATAATAAGAGAGTAAAGAGAAAGAGCTCTAAGTTGGGCAGTTTTAGAAAGAGATATTGAGTTCTCATATTATAAACTTAAGCTCAAGTAGTAGAGTAAAAGAAAAAACCTTATATAAGGTTTACACAAATGAATTTGATGGGATTCCTAGTACAAAAGTGTCTATCTTATATATACTAGACTGTTGGTCCATATTACACTAAACCCAGCCTATTCTAAAGACTATATATTTTTCTTGAGATTAATATATATAAATACTATATGATATCATTGTTCTAGGACCTTTTATACCATTCTTTATGACACATAATTGTATGACCATGTCTTGTGACAGTCACATATGATATCACACTAACCTTTAATCCTAAGTCCAAAAAATAAAATAAGAAACAAAAAGTTAAGTCTACTGTCTTTGACTTTGACATAATATAAAATAGAATACTGTACTTGAAGAAGATATAGATCAAAAATAGTTTAGTGTTACAAAATTCATTCAGCTTATATCTCCACAACCAGTAAACTAATTTTCATAAACTAAGTTATGCTAGAAAGCCCCAAATAAGAGCTATTCACACATATGTGAATGTATAAAAGTAACAAAAAACAACTGAGATATCAGGCCATTAGTAACTGTGAAAGTTTTGTTGGCTAATATCTCAATGAATAGCTGGATAGATTTATATGATTGAACTTGCTTTGGAAATTGATCATCAAACCATTCCTGATGATATATAATATATTTTAAAGCAATAAGTATTGATAGAGATACAAGCATATCAATATAGTGATATAATTAGTTACATTTTAAAATTAGCCTGACATCTGCTATGATAGATAACAGCCTCCATCAGGTATAAGTTTTGATCATATGATGGAAACAGCTTGTACACAGACCATTACTATTTTGTATAAATACTTCTGTATCTGAAGATTAGATCTTAGACTTAACAATATTATTTATTATCAATCTTCATCATTGACATCTATATTGATCTTAATCATCATTATCATCATTATTAAACTTCTAAATCACTTCTAAATCTCTGAAAGTATACCTAAGGTTTAGATATCACAAATAAGTAAGTAGTTTGTTTTGTAATAGTTGAGCTAGCTTGTGTGAAGTAATGGTATTTATTATTGAAATGAATATAGTCTGCTTAGACAGTCAGTTAACAATGACCAGAATTATGTCACAACCAGATGATGAAAATAGCTTCTTAATGAAGTCTATAAAAATTGAGTTCCAGAGTCACTTGGGAATTGAAAGTTGCTTGAGTAATTTATATAGCCTGTGATGTTATGGTTTGAATCTTATATAAGTAATATAAGAATTACAGAAACTTTTTATATTCATACATATGGAAGACTAAGTATATTCATGATAGATGAGTTCTAGTATCTTATTTTGTCTGAAATGTCTTATAAAGATGTAATTATAGTGGTATTGCAGAATGTATATATAGAGATTATTTACAACTAGCACATAGATTATCCCATTCTTAAGTAAAAGCCTGAATGTATCTAACAACTAGCATTCTGTTAGATGCCAGAGATATTCCTGGAGTATTATATTTGAACAGATTACTGATCAGATGTTGTTGTGTAAGCTGTTGAGGTCTACAATAATAACAGCTTAGAGAAATAGAGAGATCAAGGTAGTAACTCAGAGTAATATCATGAGTTGAGTTAACTGTAAGTGAAAATAGAATATAGATTTTAAGGGTTGATAGAGATATAGACAACTCTTCCTTCTTTTAGGTAAAAGTCTTTCCTATGAGTAATAGAATTGGGCTTGGATCCTAGACATTCTAAATGGAAACAAAGAATGAGATTGAACTAGAAGAGGAACTCTGACCACCTTACTTAATGATAGAAGAGGATTTTGATGGTCAAGAAGTATTCTAAGTTTTTGTAATCTATAATAATATCTATGGAAAGTTCCAACTCTTCTAGATAACTGTCAGAGTTGCAAAAAGTGGACTTTGTTTTATTCTATTTTTCTTTTCTTTTCAATATATTTTCTAGTATTGAACTTAGGGTTAGAGTTTAGCATGACATTACAAATCACCATCACAAACTGTTATACTATGACACTATTATAGTCATATCATCATATGCTCATGTGACATAATAGAAGAGAGTAGAAAATTCTAGAATGATAACATTATATTAATGTATTTAATGTATATTGGCCTCAAGACTTACATATAGTTATTTAGGGTAGGCTAAAGTAGTAGAGCATAGACCATGAGTAATTAGTATATAAAGTAGACCATCTTGTACAGAGTTCTCTATTGAGTTCTCTTAAGTAAACCCTATACAAGGTTCTTTTTATTAACTAAACCCTAAAGTCTTTGAGCTATAATAGCAATGGTGTTATATATAGAAGACTTCAAACACTGTGAAAAGCTCTTTGTTATACATGTCGTACTTAATTTTGATGGTCTTAAATATATAAGAATAGAATTTTTTTTTAAATCATCAATTTATTACATAGAGCATGAGAGTAGACCATAGTAGCTACTTCATAACTATATACATAACAACCCAAACAATATAAAGGAGAAAGACAAAAGAGAAGAAGAAGAGAGAAGAAAAATAGTCTATAAGAAGAAAAAAGAAGAGAAAGAAGAAGACACAAAGAAATATATACTAGCAAAGTGGTCTATACCTAGCTAACTAAGTAGTATGAGGTAAGAAGGCAAACGCACTTAGATTAAGAACCAAAAACTGGACAAAATAAGCTATCAAGTCCCTTCTCAAATTCTAATATTCATTAAATCTTTTACACTTGTGTAGGATATGACATCTCATCTTGATAGGGTAGAAATTGCACAGATAGCTAAAGTCCTCTCTAGGAAAAAACCATAGACAATATTCTCCAATAGGAGCATGATTTGTGATTGCTCTAGTTGCTCTTGCACATAGTGAATTTGAATGGCCAAAGAATTGAAGTTATATTCTGTCTTTACAGTATAAAGGTTCTAAAATTTTGTCATCACCATTGACTAAGTCTAAGAAATTGTTTACCTTCAGATCTAATACTTGGAAGGTTATCTTCCAAGTATTGATGATATTGTCACATTCAGATTTCTTGCTAAAGTCCCATGAATTTTTTGCAGAGAATAACAGAGTGAGAGTGAAAGACTTTGTTTCAATGTCAACACAATAGTTAAGGGTTCACTTGTATATACTTGGGCATTCCCAGGATTCAATTGTATTTTCATAATGCCTGAGAAAGAATTCTCAAAGATTATTGAGGATGAAGGCTACTTGTTTTTGGAGCAGATGAGATAAAAGATCAAATATCTTTTTTGCTGCATGGGTTGAGTCAGTGATGACAACAATTTTGAAGATGTTTAGTAGATGTGCAGATTGATTTATACCGCATCTTAAGGCAAAAAAATTCTGCTTCAGTATCTGTGATGTTGATAGCATGATGAAGTGTTTTGACCATAGGCTTATTGTGAATGTGAATGTGCATGATCAAAGTAGCAATATTGTTTTTAACACTTGCATCCATAACGACAAGTGCAGACAAAGGAGAGTTTGATAACTTGATAGCAAAATTATTTAGTTGTTGGATTCAATCTTTAAAAGGATTGTTAGATTTTTTATTATATAAATAAAAAGAAAAATGATTAGAAAAATAGTCAATAATTCTATTGTCCGGTCTGAATTCAGGATTGAGGGGATTAAAGAAAGGGAAAACTTCATTGAACCAATTGTCCATGTCAACTAAGTGACCTTTAATGAGGTTATATTGGTATACAGTTGGCATACTAAGTGAAAGAGGGTAAGGAAAAGATGAATAGTCAGACTTGCACTCTATGAGGGATCAAAGAATATGGTTGCTTGGAAAAGAATGAGCTCTTAGTTCAGATCTTCCACTGAGCTTTTTTAAGTGTAAATAGATAGGAATAAGCCTCACAATAGCTTTGATACCAAGAAAAGGGGAGGTTTTGAATGCCACTATAATCCATAATGCTGCACATCTTTAAAGCTTCCCTAAGATCTTCAGCAGGAAAGAAAAAGAAGCTTTAGTATAGAATTACAATTGAAATCTATACAGAGTAATAGGTAAGGTACAGCATCTGTACAAAAGTTGTTTTTGATGTGGTATAAGGCCTCTTGTTAAGTTGCCTAATATCTCCATACACTTTACTGTTGATAAAGCTTTGTTTGCATAGAATTTGATATGTTAATGGAAGAAGAGTTTTCTATTAAAGATAAACCCCAAGTATCTCTATATTTCCTTGAAGTGTAGTATTGGTCTTCCTATAGGAGATAGATTGAGGGAGGGTAGATTAAAGACTCTATGCAACCTGGAAAAGTGAAATACTTCAGTCTTTGAATGTTTGACTAAAAGACCAAAGTTGGAAAAGAGATTGAACACTATATTGTAACTGCTATAAAAATGGACATTGGAAATTAGAAAAGATTTGCTCTGAGTTAGAAGGAGACCATCATCAACAAAAGATAGAATGGAAATTTTTAGATCAAGAATTTTTAAAGAATATGAAGAAACAGAGAAAGGTAAAGAGTAGAAAGAATGGAAGAAAGGGCTGAACTGTTACAAATAATGCCTCCTAGAGGTAGCATGGAGAAGGGCAAAGGGTATGATGACATAATCGGCTATACTATAGGTGGTCTCAGTCAGTGTCTCATGTAGTAAGTGCCATAACCTTGCTTCATCCTTAATGTCTCCTTATGTTATTTGCCTCATGTATTACACATTGAACTACTCTTGACTTGTATATATAGTGTAGATAATATTCTGTATCCTTATGCTTTACCACTTCTATAAATCCCTTATTTCCTCTCAAGTCTTTATCTAAGTACAATCTGAGCTCTAGCTTAAGATCGTAATATTTGGTAAAGTGTTAATGAGCTCACCTTGCAAGAGAGGTGTATACAAACAATACTAGACAGAGTTACCTGTTGGGAACAAAACATGTGTAGTGTAAACTACAAAGAGAAACCAAGACAAGTTCTAAAAGAACAAACAATATCAAGGTATTGTCAGAGTAACTAGGATCTTTAAGGATTACAGAAGAAGCCTCAAGCAAAGACAAACAAACAGACATAGAGATGTCCACAGCACCAGCACCAACAGTAAACAAACTGGTAGGAATGTCAAGAAACATAGTACCGGACCCAGGGTAGTTTGATAGTGACCAAATGAAATTTGAAGACTGATGGAGGGGAATTAGATTATTCCTCAAGAGCAATAGAGTCACAGGAACGGACAATAGGATCACAGCAATCCTAGCCCACCTCAGAGGAGGTGTAGCAGAAATTTACGTACAGAAGAAGCTTAATGAGTTAGATGAAGAAACTAACACCCAGAATTGGGAAGAATTTGTCTGTGAAATCAAGAACATGTTCAGCAACAAGATAAAGACAGTAGATGCTGAATAGAAGATAGAGATTTTCAAGCAAGGGAAGAAGAACACTGCAGACTTCATGATCTAGTTCGATGCATTAGCTACAAAGGAAGACACAGATGAGCTATATGCTATCTTTTTATTAAAGAAAAACATATGACAGGACATTATCAAGACAATCTTAGGATATCCACCTATAGCCATGCTAGAGTCACTCAAGGAGTGGAAGGTAGTGATAACATCAGTTGGACAAAGATATGAGTCTATAGAGGGACACCACGATTACAAGACAAGTACTGGAACAATATATAGAGAACAAGGACAACCAATGGACATTGGAAGGTCCAACAATAACTTCAAAAATGGAAAGCCAAAGTGCTTCAACTACAACAAGTATGGACATATAGTGAAGAAATGCCAAGCAAAGAAGAAAGAATGAGAAACCAGGAAGTGTTTCAAATGTGACAAGGAAGGACACATCGCCAAAGACTGCAAAGAAAAGCAGACAATAAAGAATAGGAAGGTCCAAGAAAAATCAGACAATGAAGATGACAAGAAAAAGAAGGGTTTTGGCAATGATCTTGAGTAGGCATGGTACAAGAGATCTCCCATGTAAATTCCTATAACAAATATATTATTCCAAATTGCCAAAGCAGCGAAGGAAAAAAGAAATTAAACATGCAAGCAAAAGTGAAGACAAAGAATGGAAAGAAACTCAAGGTCAAGGCATTAGTAGACTCCAGATATACACACACAGGAATCAATGAACAACTGGTCAAAGACAAAAGAATCCAGACGAAGCTGGTAAACTTCTCATTTGAAGTTTTCAATGCAGACAGAACAAAGAATGGAGAGGTGACCAGGGTGATGCCTCTAGAAATCAGAAATCGAAATCAATGGCCACAAGAAATAGTTGGAAGCAGCTGTAATGGACTTAGATAGGACAAACATATTTCTGGGTCATAACTGGCTAGTCAAATACAATCTAGAAGTCAATTGGAAAAATGGTACTATCAAGTTTACAAGATGTCCAGGATAGTATACAATGAAACACAAAGATATTAGATTCAAAACTAGAAGGATAAAGGACAAGGATACTATGGAACAAAACTACAGTGAAATTAGCAAAGAACCGGACAAGACAAACTCAGAGGACTTACCAGACTATATTCAACCCTTCACACATTTGTTTAACAAGAAGAAATTTGAAAAACTACCAGAAAGATGTGAATGGGATCATGAAATAAATCTCACAGAAGAAGCACCAAAGAAACTGAATGCCAAGGCATACACAATGACAGTAAAGAAAGAAGAAGCTTTGAATCAATGGTTGGACAAACAACTCAAAGCAGGTCTAATAGTAGAATCAAAGTCAAGATATGTAGCACTATGCTTTTATATTCTAAAGAAAGATGGTTTATTACGGCTGGTTCAAGACTATAGGAAACTTAATCAGGTCACAATAAAAGACAAGATGCCATTGCCTCTAATCGGAGAGGTAATCAACAAACTCAAGGAGGCAAAATACTTTAACAAATTAGACCTGATTTGGGGATATAACAATATCTGAATCAAAGAAGGTGATGAATGGAAAGCTGTGTTCCTAACCAACAAGGGATTATTCAAGCCACAGATCATGTATTTTGGATTATGCAACTCGCCAGGAACATTCCAAAGGATGATGAACAGTATTTTCTGAGAGCTACTTCATGAGGAAGTGTTGGCAAACTACATGGATGACTTTGTAATACCAGCTAAAACCATGGAAGAGCTAGAAGAAAGGATGATCAGATTCCTAAAGATAGCTGAAAAGCACAACTTATGTTTTAAGAGATCAAAATATGATTTCAATATGGAGGAAATCCCTATCCTAGAAGTTATTGTAGGGAAAGGGTGAATCAAGATGGAACAAGAGAAGATAAAGACAGTAAAGGAATGGAAGACACCAATGAAGGTCAAAGATATAGAAAGCTTCCTAGTGTTCACAAATTTCTACTGACAGTTCATCTAAAACTTCAGCCATATGGCAAAACCCTTGAACAAACTAAAAGGCAAGAAGGATTGGAAATAAGAAGGAGAACATCAGAAAGCATTTGAAGAACTTAAAAGAGAAGATAACAAGTCAACCAGTACTAGCCTTACCCAGAAGAAAAGAAAAATTCAGAGTAGAAACAGATGCATCAGGACACGCTATAGAAGGAGTACTATCCCAAGAACAAGATGGGAAATGGAAACTGATAGCATTTTTATCAAGGACAATGCAACCAGCAGAAATGAACTACAAAATCTACAACAAAGAGCTACTAGCAATAGTAGAGACTCTAGCTAAGTGGAGACAGTATCTACTCAATGCAGCAGAAACATTTGAAATCTGGATGGACCACAAAAACTTGAAGTATTTCCAAGAATCTCACAAGCTAAACAGGAGACAAGCAAGATGGTATTTGAAGCTGCAAGATTATAACTTCACACTACAACACATTCCAGGGAAAATGAACACTCAAGTAGATATTCTTTTAAGAAAAGATCAAATTAACATAAAGGAAGACAACAAAGACATGCAACTCCTAAAGGAAGAAATGTGGTCAAGAAGAACAACAGCTGAAATTACTATGATAGGAAGGAAGATGACAGCAGAAGAATGCAACATACTCAAGGAAATACAGAAAAATAACACCAGAGAAAATGAGGTGGTCAAAGTATTGGAGAAACAAGATGGATTTACATGGAAAGAAGATGGAGTGGTTTACATGGAAGGAAGAATCTATGTTCCAAACAACAAGAGGATTAGGGAGAAAATTCTAAAAGAGAATCATAACTCAGTAGACATAGGACATTCAGAACAACACAGGATGCTGGAATTACTCAAGAGAACTTACTGGTGGCCAGGACTAAAAGAAGATATTAATAAATACATCCAGTGATGCTTTAAATATCAACAAAATAAAGTTCAATACCAAAGGAAGACAGGAGAATTACATCCACTGGAAATACCACAAGGATCATGGCAGGAGATCAGCATAGACATTATTGGGCTCTTACCAAAATTGAATGGAATGGACACTATAGTGGTCATTGTAGACCGATTCACAAAGATGATCTAACTAAAGGCAACAATAATGAATATATTATCAGAATGAATTGCAAAAATCTATGAGGACAACATATGGAAACTACATGGAGTATCTAAGAAGATTCTCAGTGACATAGGACCACAATTTGCATCAAAGTTCATGGAGGAATTTACAAAAGTACTAGAAATGACGAGACAACTATCAACAGCATACCATCCACAAACAGATGGTCAAACAGAACAAATAAACCAGGAGATAGGAATATTCCTACAGCACTATGTAAATTACCAACAGAACAACTGGATGAATTGGTTAGCTGCAGTAGAGTTTCAGTATAATGACAAGAAACATGTGATAACTGGAAGGACACCATTCGAATTAAACTTTGGAAGACACCCTTGGAAAGGAAACTTTATGGTTCAAACAGGGATTCCATAAGTAGAAGAATTCTTAATTGGAATACAGGAGAGCTGGGAACAGGCGAGGAAAGCAATGGAGGAAGCATAAGGAAACATGAAAAGGAAATTCAACAAGAAAAGAAGAAACCCTCAAGAATTGAAGGTTGGTAACCATGTGTGGCTGGAAAACAAGAATATCAATTTGAATTGACCCTCAAAGAAGTTGGATAACAAAAGATACGGGCCTTTTAGGATTTCAAAGAACATTAGCTCAGGAGCTTTTCAACTAGAACTTCTAGAAGGATGGATGATTCATAATGTCTTTAACAAGGACTTGCTGACACAATGTGTGGAACCAAAGTTCAAAGGACAACATGAAGAACCAGCACCTCTGCCAACGATTATTAATGAAGAAGAAGAATATAAAGTGGAAGAAGTCAGGAAGCATAGAAAATGTAGAAGAGGGACACAATACCTGGTACACTGGAAGGGCTACA
>Ga0157364_1005911_pt1 | contig 12515 bp, 9 predicted proteins | sample AttsexASBM2_FD_111476 | JGI IMG/M metagenome (GOLD analysis project Ga0157364, IMG submission 111476) | Fungus gardens microbial communities from leaf cutter ant in Ribeirão Preto, State of São Paulo, Brazil - Atta sexdens ASBM2 | ecosystem: Host-associated > Fungi > Mycelium > Unclassified ...
AGAGAGAGAGAGAGAGAGAGAGAGAACAGAAAAACGAGCAAGTTAATTTCTAGAAGAATTTATAGGAGAAAGATGGCTGCGGCAATAGATGGTACAGTTGTTTCGTGTTCAATGTACGCACCGAAGCGTACATCGCTTTGTCAAATTTTCACACAATAACATTTGAAGCGTCGCCTCGCTTTATTCGGAATATCGATTGGTACCGTTTCTATTGGCTTTACGTATTGGCAGGAAGCTTTTAACTTTCTACTATGACATTGTAGATTCGCTGCATGTTGGCAGCGTTTCTTCTCTGTCACGAAGTGCAAGTCTCGCAAAATAGGGATGATCTAGAGATTTCTAGATCTAGAACGGAGTTACATTGTTGCTTATAAATTCATTTTCGTAACAAAAATGAAATGTTTCGTCGAACAAGCATTCGTAGATCGCGCGGAGTTAAAATGTGACTCCGTTTGTAATCGCACATTTAATGTGAATGTGCTATATTGCGCCATTTAAATATGTGCGATCTGCATAGTGTTATAAAATCGGCGAATATCCAAATACATCAATAAAAGAACATGTTATTCATAACTTCGACAATATTTTATTTTTTATGCTGTTGTTTAAAATATTTAAAGGAATTATAAATTTTCTTTTTTAGTGCCGATGGTAATTACGAGGTGACTATCATGACTAAAGCGATTTTAAACCACACTGGGAGGGTCACTTGGAAACCACCGGCGATCTATAAATCATTTTGCGAAATCAACGTGGAATACTTCCCCTTCGACGAGCAGACTTGTTTTATGAAATTTGGTTCATGGACTTACGACGGTTATACGGTAAGTATTGTAATTCGAATGTAATCAATTGATGCGAATTCTTATTTTGTTGGAAATTATAAGTTTATGCCTGTCAAATATTTATACTAACAGTTTAGTTTCTTATTTTTTACTTATTTTATAGTTTTATTACACATATATCTCACAAATAATATATAATTTCAATGTAAAAAGAACAGAAACTGTAAGACGGTAACTCGAAATAACTAAAAGTGTATTTTCTAAATATAATTCTGCAGAAATAATTGCAAAGATTATCACATGTGGTAAAGCAATTAGAATTTACATTCTCTAATGTATAACGCAGATTAGAATGTTTGCGTAGAATATTTTATGCGCAACATTTTATCGCGAGCTTAAATGTAAACAAGTGTCACATACATATTTTTCTTAAAAGTAGAAAAATATTTTTTTCGCGATATTTTTAAATAGAAAAATTTTTCTGTTATGAAATAGCTTTTTGATAAATGGGAGTAATTTAAGTAATGTTATGTATACGTTCATCGTTTGCATTAAATTGCACTCATATTTTTACATATTATGAAAAGATTTTTATTATAAAATCATAATTCTACATAATATATAAAAGCTTTTTTAAATTTACATAAAGTTGTATTTTAAATTTATAAATGAAAAGTACAAAAATGAAATATTATTAACATTATTTATTATTTATGTATATGTTAATTACGAGTAATATATAGATATAATTATGAATATCACATAAATTAATCCTGAGTTAGAATTAATTTGTAATGATGGATATATTACGTCTGAAGTTTTTGAATTATTTTATTTATATTATTTATAATATGTATATATTTTATTTTCTTTTATAGTTTCTACAAATGTAAGATTGAGAAATCTTGTTATAACAAGTTACTTATAGTTTTTATTACAAAAATAGTTTATAATATAGAAAATACGTAAAATAGATATTTATAAATAATAGATATTTATATGTTTGTAGATCTAAAGATATACAAAAATTTAACTTGTTTTTAAAAATATACAGTTAATAGAATGATTTACAACTATTATATTTATGCAGATGTAACTGAAATTTTTTCCATGATTTTGAAAGATGGATTTTCAATTGAAATGAAAAATTTCGATAAATTTATATACAAATATTTAAACAGTATTTATGAGAAATATTTAAGATCGGCTTTTTCAACTAACTTTTACCCGTAAATTAAGCCAATCTCTCTACGTTCTGGTCTTATTACGCTCTAAAGAGAAACAGAAAAACTGTAATTTCCTGGATAACTTTATCCGACAACTAATTAGAAGTAAAAAAAATTGCGTATTAGTACGGCAATAGTTAAAAATTGCAACACTTCGTTTTCCTCAAACCATTAATTACATATTATTTGTATTGTGCAATTGTTCTAAATTATCTTTAGTTGATTGAGAAAAAAATTCTATTAATTTATTCTTTAAATAAAAAAAATCTTTTTTATTTGATAAATAAATTTATTTGATAAATAAAGAAATTTAGAATAAATTTTAGTCTATTATATATTTGTTCTCATTTTATTTTTTTCTCCAGTTTATAATTGAATTTTTATGTTTACCTATATTACTGTGGTATGGTACTCAGTTAAATTTATTCTTTATTATTTCACAAAGGATCAAAAAATTACTTAATTTTTAAGCACCTATTTCCGATTGATGCAATGAGAGCTGCATTTTACGATGTCTCGACGATATTCTTTCTTACGAGTTCTAATTTTAACTAACACAAATAAGTACGCGTATATGTAAGAGAAAAAGAAATAAGAGAAAACATCGATGAATGTCACAATTCGGCGATTACATACCGTGGCGTCTGTTTGTCTCATCCATTACGTTTTTCTTCGTGCTCGATCCGACAAGCGAGACTCCTCTCGCTGACTGACGGATATATCCGTCACTGACAAATCCGCCTGTCTGCGAGAGTTTTACTGCTGTACAGCAGCAGTACGTAGATATAAATCCCACGTCCGTACGAGAGTAAGCCATTTCGACAGAGAAGCTCGTCCGCTAGCCACTTCGAAAACACACCAGTGCCAATGATCAACCTCTCATCCACCTGCGGATAGCTTCCGTTTCCGTGCTTTGGTTTCAATTTCCCCCTATCGGCATGTCTTGAGTGCGTATCGAGAGTATTTTTCACTGCGAAAAAGATATCGAGATAGTCAAGAGTGGAAACTGGAACGAAATGTTGTGAAATTCTTAGTCATGATTTAGATTGGATAGATAATCGATATTGTTTGATCGATCTTCTTGTCAATTTTACATGTCGTTTTAAATCATTGCATATTACGATGTTAATAAATCATCGTAACAATTTATAGCTAATATACTTTCATTATGAAGCAATATAAATCAGTGTTGTACGTTAAAATATAACATAAAAATTCATTTCTAATTTCTTTAGACATAAAAATAATATTATAATAGAAAATATTACACTGTTTTTTTTTTCAAGAAGATATTTATTAATTTTATTTATTTCGAGAATTATTATACACAATTTTTTAAAACATGATGACGATAATGGCTTATGTAATCGGTTCGTAATTTTATTCCACTCTGCAGAATTTGGAAGGTTAGAAAAAGTTAAGATAGATCGTTAAGCCTTTACATTGATTTCTTCTGTAATTGAAATTAAAAAGGGAAAATCTTGATTCCGAAGGAGGAATCAAAGATTGAAATTGAAAAATTAGGAAACGAATCCGATTAAAGCAGCGCCACGAGAAAATGCACGTGAAAGGCGCAGTGAACGAACAGTGATTGCTCATCGAACTATCGACAGATCTCGAAAGTGGTCCAGGGAAGATCATTCAGCGAAACTCCAATGGTGGTCGCGATTTTGCTTTCCAAACCTTATTCGAATTCCGTAGACTTCGAGACCCGTATTCCATGCAGCCATTAGAGATATCCAATTTCTTTCGTTCGTTTTCTTTTCGCTCTCTTCCTTTCCACGTTTCTGCTCTCTCTTTGTTTTTTAAACAATCGCGTATTTTGAAAATTGTGCTGAAAGATAAAAAAATGAATTTGGGCAGCACATTGACAGTAGATCAAAAAAAGTTCTCCGAACGTAGAATATAGTTACATAAGGGTGTGTCGATCAGTTAGATTTTCTGAAATTGAAATTGAATTGAGCTCCTTGCAACCTTGTTTGAACGTTTTATAACATTATTAGATCGCAAATTTTTATCAAATATATGAGTAATCATTACGTGTTAAAATTTCATTAAAAGAAAATTCTAAGAATCAAATAAAGAATAAGATTTCCATAATTGAAATTCAATTTGGATTTCTTAATTTTGATGTTTTTGACATCCTTTAAGTTTATAATAATTGTATACTTAAAATTGATATAGAATTAATATCTTGATGGTAAAATAAGCAACTGAAATAAATTCTTTTTAACTTCAAGCATTTGTACATGAAAGAAAATGGCGCGATACTTTAGAACATTCTGTATTGCTTTAGAATGTAAGTGGATATATGTTCACAGAACACCCTTGAAAGTCAACCGCGAAGTATTATTTATCGCGAAGGGCTGTGTCAGAAATGTCTTCGTGTAAAAGTCGTAGAGTCCATAAATTTCAAGACGCAGTTTAAGCTACAATGACTCTTTCGAGTTATTATCTTCTTCAGATTCGAACGATGTGAAATTGTAGTTCACGTTATTTATACGTTTATCTTTCTTTCTTGGATATCTCTTGTATATAAAATATTTTAGAACAAAATGCAAATTATTAGTGATATTGTATCTTAGAAAATATTCGATCCATCAAAATATTAATATATGTGTTTAAAAATTCAATATTACTTGTCATTTCATACGACAAATTTCAATTTTTCAATTTCAATTTTTAAAAGCTGATAGGCTAATCAAGATAATTGTTAATTAATGAGATAACGTGTACATGAACGCGCTTATACATGTAGAACCACAACACACACACACACACACACACACACACACACACACACACACACACACACACACACAAAACACCGTCACCGTTTTGTCCGTCCAACTCCTTCCGTAACACTGATTATCCGAAGTACCGATTAAACAGCACGCTAAGATAACAATCTTTAGGTATTCTAAGTACTTGTGTTTCCTGATTATCTCTCGTTGGTATGTTTCGATTATGTTGGTATGCATCGAACTGCCGAGTTGAGGATTAAGATGCCAGATCGGGCGATGGAGTGGAATAACAATTGGGATTTAGCTATTGCAGTTTTGGATTAGGCCTCTAAGATCGTTTCAATGACGCGTAGTTTGAAAGCCGGGGATTCAGAGGATTCGTTCGAAAGATTAGTTGGATTACAAATCTTGAAATGGTTTACAAAGCTATTGTATGCAAGGAAGATGTCAGATTACGATATGTTTTGCATATAAGTGTACAAATAAATGTATTGCTTAGTACTTATAGTAAATTTTTTTGATGATGATATATAAAATGTATGATATATATCTATGAAAACGAGAAGATAGAAAAAGGATGAATAGGAGATTATTTAATTTAATTTTGTTTATCTTTAATTCAAATTGTTTTATGCAGGAAATTAGTAAAAAAATGTGTTACTTTTTATTATTATTTTTTTTCTTACAAATCAAAGTTTTTATTTTAAACATACGTTATATCATACAAAACTCTTGTATAAAATATAAGATAACTATAAATATAACTATAAATATAAGATAAAATTAATAATAAACACCTTTGTTGACTTCTCTCATATAATTGTAACTATTTTAGTCACTAAAATAATTTTTATATTCTTTTAAATTTATAATTTTTTCTAATATTTGCGTACATTATGATATTTGAAAAATTTTAACAGAAAAAAGCAAGTAATATTCATGAAATGATAATCATAAGCTACAAAACATTTAAAAATTCAATTCTTTATTGTTATTTATACTTATATAATAAAAAGTATAATAAAAAGTATATTTTATTTTATAATTTCAACTTTTACTACTGATATAATTTACAATTATGATGATCAAAATTATTTTTAACTTGTATACAATATGCAAATTGTACTATATATTTACTGATGTAAAGCATAAATTTATTTCAATAATATACGTGAGTTTCGTGGCAATGTGTATTTTAAAATAAAATATTCATACGTAGTACATTATTTGCGTGCAAAGTATATGTTCATATATAATATACATATATAATATATATTATATATATAATTATTATTATTATACCAATATTAAACGACATTCAAAAGTTAGAAAACCTCAATATTGAAATATTACGCTGAAAACATTTTGAAAATGTAAATAACAAAATATGTTTTATGCTGCAATCACATATGACAAACAAAACATGTTCTATATGCTGTAATCATGACAAACATTCTGTATGTTGTTTAGTCAATAATCATTTGCAAAATTATAATTATTATTAATCGATGCTAAGAATAATTCGTTACGTTCTGTCACTGTAGAAAAAGGAGATTTATGATTGCACTTTTTATAGTTGGTCGAGATCGTAAACGATTGCCTTTATGCATTTGTGTACACCATATTCAATTCCATTCACGTTCGATCGTTCTTCTTGTGTTCACAGGTCGATCTGCAGCATCTTCTGCAGACCGAAGATTCGAATAAAATCGACGTCGGGATCGACCTGACCGACTATTATATCTCCGTCGAGTGGGACATCATAAAAGTGCCTGCCGTGAGGAACGAGGCGTTCTACATATGCTGCGAGGAACCCTATCCCGACATCGTGTTCTACATCACCCTGCGCCGCAAGACCCTCTTCTACACGGTGAATCTGATAATACCGTGCGTGGGCATATCCTTCCTATCGGTGCTGGTATTCTACTTGCCGAGCGACAGCGGCGAGAAGGTCTCCCTGTCGATCTCGATACTCCTCTCGTTGACGGTGTTCTTCTTGCTGCTGGCCGAGATAATACCGCCCACGTCGCTAACGGTGCCACTCCTGGGCAAGTACCTGCTGTTCACGATGGTGATGGTGACCGCGTCGGTGGTCGTCACGATAGCCGTGCTAAACGTGAATTTCCGCTCGCCCGTCACCCATCGTATGTCCAAGTGGGTGCGGATAGTGTTCATCCAGGTGCTACCGCGTTTTCTCCTGATCAAACGGCCGAAGAAGGATGACTACGACTACGACGATGAGGATGATTCAAAGATCAAGGGTGGCCCTGGGGTCGGCGTGGGCGACATCGATGATAACGGTGTCGACGACGAGGATGACGACGAAGATGATGTCGAGGCGGCGAACGGCAAGCCGCCCGAGGGCATCCTCACCGATGTGTTCCATGTTCCAGAGACTGATAAGTACGACACGTACTACGGCAAGAGGTTCAGCGGAGAGTACGAGGTACCGCCACACGGTCTGCCACCGCCAGCGACGAGGTACGACCTCGCCGCTGTTAGTACCGTCGGCACCGTCGCACCCTGCTTTGAGGAGCCTTTACCCTCGCTGCCACTGCCGGGGGCGGACGACGACCTCTTTGGGCCAGCTAGCCCTGGATACGCTCACGAGGACGTCAGCCCCACCTTCGAGAAGCCGTTGGTACGCGAGGTCGAGAAGACCATCGACGACGCCCGCTTCATTGCCCAACACGCCAGGAACAAGGATAAGTTCGAGAGCGTAAGTATCATACTTGCACTTTTAATGCACTTTGCTAATTTACTCGTGAGTTTCGGGTCATTGTGCGGATAATGTTATTGTTGAAGTGATATTAGAGAAAGAAATACGCGTCAAATGGATATGCTTTAATAAGTTCTATTTTACTTGTGCGCTTATTCATTCGAAGTTATATTGGATTATGACACCAAAAAGCGAAAAATATTCGAATTTTTATATCCATGTTATACGAATAACCTTTCTTTTTCAAATATGATGAACCGTTAAACGTACTAAGAATTATCTTTTGATTCTCTGTACTAATAAATGACTATGTAATTAAATCTATATAGACATATGTTCTATATAAATGAATAAATGTAGAATTATAATAGATATAATATATTAGAATCATATAATATATTTTTTAACAAATTGAATTTTATAAAGGGAAAATTGAAAGATTTATAGTTGTTAATTCACGTATTAAAAAGGTAATTTTCAATATTTTAAAATCTATTCTACAAATTCGCGAGAGAACTAACTTCATTCTTAACGCGTAGCTGCAAAAATAATTCACACATGATCTCTTGGTATTATTATTGTAAATGTAATTGATAACAATTAGTCATAAATCTTAATTGCGTATTCGCGAATTACGAGAGTCGGATTATGTATCAAGAGATCAGCGGGGATCACACAATACGCACGATGGATCATTTTGCCCGAAATGTATTTCGGGAAACCACGATCTCCGGATTATTACCGGAGGAATTGAGACCGATGCAGTTGACACAGACTCATGAACAGTACGCGACTGCTTTTATCTCTCGTGCAAATATATCGGGTGTTTAATTGCAATTATTTTGAGAGTAGAGGATAGCCGAGATACTCGCGTAGGAATAACATTTGCTTATGTAATAGAATATAACACTGTTTGTAAAAGGTTACTTTTTTTTTCCCCAAGTGTTGTACATGCCTCCCATAGTATTGTACATGCTTTGATCATTTTTTCGCACTGAATGCCGTCGTCAAAATTTGCGTAGCGCACTAGAATTTTTAGTAAGTTGGGATAGTTTCATAGACTTTATTTAGAAACAAAAAGTTTTTTGTTTTGCTGTAAAAAACATCATTTTGAGCCCATTTCACCTCAATTTATTGAAAATCTCGACATGCTACGTAAATTCCGCCGACAGCATCGCGTTCAGCGCAGAAAAAATTTTCAAAATATGTGCTGTGACATTTTGGAGAGAAATTTGGATGTCCAACAGTTTGATAAAATCTATTATTTCCATTTTATTAAATCGCTATATACATATTTTGTCTCTCCATTAATTCGAACGATTATATCCACATTAAAGCAAACGTTTAAAATAAGAAGCGTATCTTCAAATTTTCGACCGTGTCGCATTCTTTTCGTGTAATTTTATTTCTTGAAAAATCAACTACTTGCAAGAAATCAGCTGATAGTCATTAATTCGTATGAAACTTCATAGATATGTCTTAAGAGAAATAAATAACGATACGATAAATAACAACGCTTCTTTCGTGCCCTATCGCCCTTTAATGGTGTGACGTCTGACCTTAAAACCAAACGCCCACTTTTTCACGTAACTTTTAAGCTGAATGAAGCAATGTTTGTGGAAGTTTATAATGCTCAGCAATCTTGTTTTAGATATCAATATGCTTTAAATATAACACAGCTAATTAAGCTTAATTTTTAATTACGCCTAATGTAATTGAGAAAATCTTTTGTGAGACGATAATTTTATGTTATTGTGTTTTACTTAACAGTGATATATACTTTTTTTATAACTTTCCGCCAATCGCTGATATACCACAATTTTCTAGTCAAAGAATATTTCCAGCAACTTTTCCTGCAAATCATATTTAAAAAAATGTTCAGATAGATTGCGAAACGATATATCGGAATCGATTTATTTGACATAATTTTTTAAGGAGCAGATCTTAATTGTAATTAAGTCGTGAAATCATTAGAAGTTATAATGATTTGTAAAACATTAGATTACCTATGCGATGCGCGCAACTTTTATAGTAGAAACGGTGATTTGTATATCGCAAAGCTTTATGCTATTGTGGAAGAGGATTACTGCACATTTTATTGCGTTGTATTCCGGTATGATGGTTAGGGCGGTTTCCGATCATAACACGTACGTCGGTCACTACCGCGATATGCGAATGACAATAACGTCATACGTATCATATGCAACTGCCTTTGTAATTTTGCACGCAATGAAATATTTTTGTTATCGGCAAATCCGCGTGACATAAAAGGATTATTGACTTCCATTATACAAGGAGTAATACGAACAGAGATTTTCATTTACCTAGTCATCGCACTGGAAGTGACACTATTATATTAAAATTTTAAGATATTAAAAGTCGACAAGAGAGACTATAGAGACCTCTAGTTGAAGACGAATTTCTTTATGCTGAAATTACGCCTAAAATACTAGATGAATCGCGTTTTAATTGTGATATTCGTAATTAGGAAAGGCTTCTGAAGGCTTGTACAGAGCTATTTTTTGGGGAAAAAGGGCAAAATAAAAATTTATTTTGATATCTCATCCATAGTGCAGTTAAGATGTACATAATTTTATTTAAAAATTTTCAAGAATCAATTTGCAAAATTCGGCTCTGTATGCGTTTTCGTAGCTTTATAGAAAAAGAAATCAAAAAGGTTTTATGGCGTAATATTACTTCTTAGAGACGAAATATCAGCATAAAAACAGATATCTGCATCGTGAAAAAGGAATATATTATTTTATTCATTAAAATGTTTTTAAGAATGAAATTGCAAAATTTGGTTCTTTAACAAGCTTCGCAGCTTCGTAAAATATAAGCCAAAATGAGTTTCATGGCAAAATATTTCTTCTATGAGACAATGTATGGTAGAATCTAATAAAGTGCAGGTATATATAGCTGCATCACAAATGAGGTGCAAATGAGTTGGCTTGTCACTTCTGTGTCGACTCTTAAAACACTATATTAGATTAAATTATATTGATGATTCCTATCATTAAAGCGCAGAACTTTATGAGATTTCACGAATACTTGAAATTAATGAATTCGGTGAAATCATAAACATAATAAGATTGTGCATTTTTATGAAGATGTCTTTCTACACTATCGATTTAGAAAAACTGAAATAATTTGAATCACAGCTATCTAAAATATCGAGTTGAAAGATATTGAATTGAAACTTTTGAAGATGTTGAATTAAAGAGAAATAAAAGATGCTGATTTGAGAGATGCTGTTGTGTCAATTCTTTCTGATAACATACAATATACATAAGATTATGAAATGTACACTTATCACATCCATGTTTGAGATTCGAGAACAATCGAAAATTTGAGCGCTTTGATTATTTTTACGAATAAAACTATATTATATTACTTGCGGAATGTTTGCAAACGTATCCGAGTTTGCATTGCCAAATTGACATGCACGAGATTTGTTTCAATTTCAATTTAATTTTTGATTGGCATCGATTTATGTTCGCACGTTTTAAAGTCGTCCAAATATAAATACGCATTTAAGAAAATTGCAAAACGATTTTCGTAATGATCGCATGGTGACACTTGTTAACGTCACACGTTGTCCGTCTATGTGTGACTATTCAAATTATTTTATACGTATATATATATTTATTTTGATTTGTAGAACCTGACCCAGATTCTCGAATTTTAGGTGGATCGCGAATTGGTTTCTTGCAGTATTTCGGATTTTATAGCGTCGAACGTATCGCGACTCGACTCAAACGCGTGTACTCCAGAGATTTGGAAATCTCCTTCGTAAAATCGAGGAAGCGTCAACTCTGCCGGATTTCGGCGATAGACATAATCCGCAGCAGCAGCCATGAAATAACGATGTTGGAAATACTGAAGAAGGTTGAGATTAAACAAAATGGAGCGTTCCCCTTTTCGGCCTTTTTACACTTTATTTTCGCTCACGTTCACCGCATGGTTTTCCAAGCGTGCAATAAAAATGAGATATCCTCACATTCATAAAAAATATTGACTATCGCATAACCCACTTTATAAAACAAAACGCATTTGAAATGTTTGGAATAAAAGACGAAATATATAACTGATTCATGAAATTCCGAAAGAAACTTTTTAATCAGAAAAACAGCAACATTTTGAACATTTTCTCTAATGAAAGTTGATTCCGAGCTTTACGAGAAATGATTATGTGTCCAGTTTCCGAAAGTTTCAGAGCATCCTATTTTTACTTAAATTGAAACTTCGTGGTTCCGGATGTGGCTTGATTTCCGGATACGGCTTGATTTCCGGATAGTTTGTCAAGATAGATCTTCGGACATCCTAGTACCGCGATAAGCTAAGCTCAATGAAGCTTCACTTAAAATCATTCTCGATATCGTGCGCGTAATTTATACGAGTAAAGTATACGCTGGAGAACGCATTGCGGCAGAATACCACTCATTGCCAAATGCGTTTTGCGGCAAATGTCATTTACGAGCGTACATAATGCGGAACGCATCTAGAAATCTTCATCATTTTGCAATATTAAGATTTGATGGAAGAAATTTAATTGAATGCCAAAATTCATTTCAATTTTATAAAAAAATTCTTATTTTATTTGATTTTGTCCGCTTTAAAAATATCCATATAATCTTTTTGCAAAATGCAAATGTGTTTTTATGCGTATCACGTTTCTTTAGAGTAACGCATATTATTCCGAAAAATATTTCTCTTATACTCTTATCTCTCTTATATGTTATAAAAGAGCTGTGAGATGCGTTATTTTAAGAACGCCCTATATAGAATAATGCATATGGGTGCTTACAGTAATATGCGCCTTATATGCCACGTATGTAGCATGTAATAACATATGTACGTTATATAGGTGTGTCCCTAAGTATATATTATATACATACGTATATATGTAGAGCATGCAAATGCATTTGCACATATATATATATATATATATATATATATATATATATATATATATATTTTAGATAGTAAAAGCCCCAATACCATCTACACTATTTGTCGCGATCTGATAAAAACACACAAT
>Ga0157364_1005912_pt1 | contig 12514 bp, 4 predicted proteins | sample AttsexASBM2_FD_111476 | JGI IMG/M metagenome (GOLD analysis project Ga0157364, IMG submission 111476) | Fungus gardens microbial communities from leaf cutter ant in Ribeirão Preto, State of São Paulo, Brazil - Atta sexdens ASBM2 | ecosystem: Host-associated > Fungi > Mycelium > Unclassified ...
GCAGGCAAAGGTGCCAAGCGCGAGCAGCACCGACAGACAAAGAGAGAGAGAAAGAGAGAGAGAGAGAGAGAAAGACACACTCGCGCGCGCGCGCGCGCACACACACACACACACACACACACGCGCGCGCGCGCGCGCGCGCGCGTATATATAGCAATAGAAAAACGATAAAGATGCTAGCACGGAGAATGGAATAGTCGCGCGCGAGAGAGAGAGAGAGAGAGAGAGAGAGAGAGAGACAGGAAAATTTTTTTTATCCGTCGAGAAAAAAACGTACCTCGAACCGAGCGTCACACATCGGGTCACTCGGGACGATTAAGAGACAGTCGGATCCTACGTATCCCCCCCTGCCCTCCTCTACTCGCGAGATACATTCGCGAACGAACGTTGGTAGCATCGGCGTAGCCGCGTAAATTCCACGAAAAAGGTTAGACGGACAACAGTGGCGGCGGTGACGGCGCGAGAGACGAAAGGCAAAAGAAGAAAAGGGCCACCGCGAGGAGTGCCGCACAGGCGAGACCCTTCGATCGTAGCCAGAGCACGCGATTTCACGCGTAAACAACGGCGGCGGCAACAACAACGACCGTCGTTTTTCAGACTTACACTCGGCTCCCGGGCACACGAAGAACGGACTCAGTCTCAGCGCGAAGCTATTTCGCTAGAACGCACGGAATAGCGAAGCGATAGGTCCGCTCGCTCGGCTGGCCATTCCCGCGAGCGACCATCCTCCCCCCGCCGTATGAAGCGCGAACGTTGCGCCGCCACCGCGATCGGAACGATCGGCGTGGCATGGAGCGGGGCGATATTCACGGCGTTCACATATGTGTCGTCGCCGTCCCTCCCGTCCTCACCCCCCTTCACCTACGTCCTCCTCGGTCCTCTGCCCTCCTCGACTTGCCACGCCGATGAATCGGAGTAATGAAACTTTTTCGCGAAATCGTTAAGTACATTGAAGGTATCCTAACTTGATTGTTGCAACTCCGAATTTGTGCTCCGATTACTGCTTCAAAACGTTTGCATTGCTCCCTGATGTATCGACGTATTACAGACGATTCTGAAAATCGTCTGAAAATTAGAAAATAACGTTCGATGTTTCAGCAGAAAAAGTGACTTCGCGATTGTTGTAAGATTTTTTAATATGATAGATTTATACAATCAGATCCAATGAGGAATTAAGGACAAAATCAATTGTATGAGATTGTAAAGAATTTGATAATTGCAAAGCTGTTTTTTCTGCAGCTAATGATAAAATTACATGAGGCGTTTCGACGACGCCACGATGACGAAAATGACGTTGCTCGAATCTTTAATGAAGATTACATAAAATTACTTAACGTATAATTCGCAGCTCCAAATCGAATTCCGCTGTCTGCGCTCTTTATATTCCGCCATACCGATCTTAATCTCTCACCCTCTCTCTCCCTCTTCTCTCCTGCCATTCTTCTCCCTTTCTCGTAGAGTTCTCCCTCTCTCCTACTACAATTCCCCTTCTTTTCCTCCCATGTCCTCGCCATTTTTCCTCTCATCCCCTGTCCCACCATCTCTTTCTCTTCATCAATAAGAGAATTCTCACCGTATATCGCACGCGAATAATCTGTTATGTTATGACGACGAACGATCCGTAAAAATCTCGCGCGAGGTCGCGCACTTCATTCAAATTTAGCATTACTGTCACTTGCGATTCCGCATCCGCGCGAGACTACATTATTTCCGTACGGCTTGCCGACTTAAACGGGAAGCCATCCGAGAATAATTTCCGACGCGTTACCGCTACGGCGCGCAACCAAATGGCCGGATCTTTCTATCGCGAGAGACGGAACTGCAAACTCTACCGTGCAATCTTGGAAGAGCAAACTGTTAAATTGATAATGTCAAATTATACGCAATTTAAGTTTAAACACTTCTACAGCTCTGCTTCTACTCCATTTGTCATTAATTCAACTAAAATACACAATGGAGTTAATCAATTTAAAAAAAGAATAATAAGAATAATAATAAAAGGCTGTAGAGAATAATTAACACTATGTGTTCATGAGCTAATTCAAATTTATTGAATAATAAATTAATTAAATGTTTCGATCCCTCGCTTTTGGGTCGTCAGGCGAGTCAGATAGTTAACAGAAACGAAAATATGTCCAAAATGATTACATTATGGAAATTAAAGAGAATGTCAAATACATTAAAACAGAGCAAGTCACGCTAAGGTACATAAGATATAAATGTATCAGCAATGATAAATCTTTTGAAAAATGGACTTGTAGTAATTAGTCAAATTAAGTCCATGATATCGAATCTTTTTCAGCAGTCTCTCTTTTTGATTGGTTTAACGTCCTAACTAACGAATGATTAATTTAATTTTAAAAAATTAAGTTTGACTATCAAATTTAGTTTATTATCTACTAAGCGTATATTAATATGTTATGTATTTAGCAATCACAGAAATTAATAATTCACATTTTGACACATATGGAAGTTAAAAATAACAAAATGTTATTTAATTTAACAGATTGGAGATGCCATTTCTCTTTTGACATCCAATAACAAAAAATGAAATGTCAAAAAAAAAGGATTTATTAAAAATAATAAATATTCCATGTTTAATGTTTTAGCAAACCTTTCCATAAAAAAACCTGTTTGCGATTTTCAAAGCACCGCACTGCGTGAAAATGTAACGTTAAACGTGTGTTTAATTAGCGCGACGAGTTCCGCACTCGGAAATAAGTAGTTAGCGTTCTCGACTGTTGGACATTTAAAAGAGAATGTATAATCATCCACAAAACATTCAGGCCTCTTCAATCACGGACATCTGTCGTGCTAAACAGCTTCCGTTGATTGGCGAGTCCCAGAAAAGGGACATCGCGAACCTTTGAGCAGAGATTCGTAATATCTTGGCATTTTTGAAATCAAATAGCAGTAACAGTAGAACACAAAATCAAACTGCAGACAACATCAAGTAAAAATCGTTTTAGGAAAAATCATCATGATGTCATTCGATATATTTATAATGATAATTTTTATAATGAATTCTTGACATAACAGTGATTTTTAAGTAACACTATTATAATATATTTTCCTAAAATGACTTTTATCTGATGTCTGCATCTTGATTTTATTATTATTATTTTATTATTATGATTTATTATTATTATCATCATTGGTATTACGACTTTATTATTCTATCTGGGTATATGTTACTTTATATTTACACTGTTTATTACAAGAACACAATGATAATCCAATTCTTTGATTTAAATAACATTTTGCTATTTTTCATTTCTGTATGTGTCAAAATCAATTCATTTCTGTAGTTAATTCAAAGTAAATATCGTTCATATCAGTTACGGTAATAAATAATAAATTAAATTTGACTGAAATTTAATAACGTTTTCTTCAATTAAATCATTTAACTTATTTTAATTCGATTAACGACATATTGAATAAGAGCAGTGATGAAATAATTAAATCGCTCTAATTATGTGTAGGTATAATTTGACATTATGAATTAAATAATACACTTTATATTCCAGATTTGTTCGTTGAATATAATATATAATATCTTACAATATGAAGGATACAGAAATGCATGAGACACACCATCGTGCATTGCCAATCTGCTATCTAATCTAACAGTTTACACAAAGAAACCCTCTAATAAAACATGCTGTTGTGTATCTTTATTTGTGATCGAAGGGTGTTCCAGAAAATATGATTGAACATATATCTCTATATGTAAAAAGCATGTAAAAATTTACACAACAATCGCGCGATCGGATTTTCTCGGATTTTCTATTAAGTCTCGCATGGCCGAGGTTGGCTTACATCGATTAAAAATGGCGGATCGCTCGGACTGCCGAGTGTCTCTAGCACATCGGAACGCGAAGCGCCGCTATTCGACGCGACTTTGCCGAGCGTATACGTGTGTACGTGTGTGTGTACGTGTGTGTGTGTGTGTGTGTGTGTGTGTGTGCGCGCGCGCGCGCGCGCGCACGCGCGCACGCTTGACTCTTGCCGCGTGAAGGAGGCATCATCTCTCCTCACTTGCGATCCGCGGGAGCATTTTCCATGCGCTTTTCTTCCGCGCGTTTGTTTCTTCGTCCCTCGCCGTCGCCGACGCGACGTAACTGCGTTGCATGCGCCGCGAGCGCGTATTTTGAATGTCCCGTACGCGAGTATCAAAAATTATTGATCCACTCGATGCCACTGCGCGTGTGTGTTGCGTGTACGCGCGCGCGCACGCGCAGGTGGTCATTGTGTGTACTCTCACAAGCCAGTGATTCTCAACTTAAGAACGCTCCTTGATTCTTTTATGAAAATCGTTGCAATCCTCGTGAAACTCGCACGATCTTTTAACAATAAGCTTACAATAAGCTTTAAGTCTTTAGTCGTAAGAAATTGATTATTCTTCGATTGTAATTTGTCAACCTTTTACGGTTTAAAAACTTAAACTTAAACTTAAGTAATTTTTGGATTATTGTAGAAAGCCCATCTTCAATGTCTAAAATTTCAGATGCAAAGATAAAAAAATATATATGTAAAAATATATATATATCTCTGTTGAATAATTATCGACGAAAAGTAATTGAGTGCCTCGAAGATGTACATTTCGATATTTGAAAGAACGATTTTGCTGCAGTATCTAAAATTTAGCTAGACATCTGAACATAATTTTGTTGTAAACCGTCAAATATAATTATCAATAATATATATTCTGTTAAATAATGTGATATTATTATATCAGATATTTGATTATTTAAAATATTCATTTACACTAAAAAAAAATGTACTAATGTAACATTTATTTACGCAAAGTAAATATTTACTAAATAAATAATAGGTAAATTAATGTTCTTCTTGTACCAAATAAATATATGTTTACATTTAGTAAACATTCAACTGTGACACTATTGGAACAAATATTTATTAAAATTTAGTACAATTTTTCTCTCAGTATATTTACATTTAACTTTGCTAATTTTATGCATTGCAGCTATCACAAGAGAACTTTCCCAAGTGTCACTTTGTGAATTCGAGGAAACTCCGGTTTTCATTTCGTTTTTATCAATATAATATCCATGCTTCGGGGAAAATTCTCGATCTCAACCGTTTTAAAGATTTTGTAGTGGAGGTGAATGACTTCTTCGATGGAAAGTCCGCTATATTTGCGTTACTATTAATAACAATATGATGAAAAGTACATTATCATATATTGTTATGTAATCGTGCTGTAGATCAAAAAGCTTACCATAATATCAGTAAGAAATTGTTACTTTTGTTATTTATATTTAAAAAAATTATATTTTTTTCTCTATAAGACTATTATTTTTTGTTAATAGTTTTAAATATAAATAAATTAATTAAAACGTTCCATATGTGCTCTTATTTCCTAATATGACATTTCTTCTACTTGAAGACAGCATATCAAAGAATAATAATTTTGACTGCCTGCGACTGCAATTGCTAGTCACTCTTCGATGTATGTAATGTATCAAATTTCATTTTATTATTAATAGTAACGAAAATGTAGCAAATTTTAGAGAGGTCACTCACCTTCAAATAGATTATAATAAAATCTTTAAAATGATTAAGCTCGAGGATTTTTACCGAAGCATGGATCACTGATAAAGGCAATATCAAAACAGAAACTTTATCTCGAAATCAGTGATCACTTGAGAAAGTTCCTTTGTCAGTATGCATTATAATATTTAACGTAATACAAATAACCGCCGAATTCACTATTGAATTCGTCTCACAATCAGCTATGCAAATACGCTTGTAAACAATCCAATTTGGCGATGTGTTTTCGCGCCAAAGACATTAATTCAAAGACAGTATTCGCTCCCTTGGCATCGTATGATCATGAATTTCATAAAAACAAGGAGAAAATTATACACTTATATATGTATATCGACTTTATTCAGATTCTTAAAGTTGGAGCGTCTCCGAAACGCTCCACGATTCGCTCGTTTATAATCGTCGCGAAACTGCGTCGTTTCAAATGAAAAACTGGCAAGGGTTGAGAACCGCTGACGTGTGCGCGAGTGCATGTATATGTAAATACATGTGACGACGAGTAAAACGCGCTGTTCTCTCTGGCGCACGTCTGCCCTTCTGCGAGTCGTCGCTATTTTGAATACATCCTAAAGATAGCGTAATAATAGAGTACGCGTAACCATCACAATCGGATTCGAATCACTGACAAGGCTAATTTGCATGGATCCACATCCCCGTGACAAAATTAACGACTCGGATAAATTCTTTCTCTTCTATCCATCCACTTCGCCGAAAGAAATAATTTTATTTCTCATTATCGATTTCCTAACCGATCTTCAAGGAAATATTTCGACGATCAGAAAATGCTACGGTTTCGAATTAATGCTAACGTATCACAAAAGTAGCATTACGTGCGCATCTCTTGACGGATATCGTCATCAGTCGCGTGGCACATATTTTTGCGTGATGCTGGAGGCTCAGCAAGAGATCTCAACTTGGCAAAGAAACTTGCCGTCTCTCGATCACGAAGGAAAATCTCTTTCGCTATTAAGGGGATCTTAAAGTCGTCTGTACAATTCAGCACGACTTATACATACGATTTATGTATTATTGGTATACTACTACATTAATATCGTACATGTAATGTTATAATATTTCATATTCACTGATGGATCCATGGTTTGAAGCCTTCTTTATTAAAAATATTTATAGCAAAATGTTATATATTTTTAATATTTCTCTGAAACACTTAATTATAATTTTAATATTTCAAAAACATTTTTTAATTTACGAAACTTCCAGATATAAAAAATATAGATTCTATTACATTATTCTTCTTTTGTATTATTATATAATAATTTAAAAGAAATGTTTTATGAATTATACATTTAAATAATACTTTTTCAATGTAATAGTTTAAATAATATTATAATTTAATATTCTACCTTTTCATATTTGATCTTAAAAAAAATTTTTTTATGACGAATTAATGTTCATATTAAGTATCTAAGCATAATTTTAAGAACTCAACATTGTTTGTTTATGTAATTCCCGGTCCAAACCAAAATTGTTTAACGTACAAAGTAAACTTGTATATAAAGCATCAACTATTGTTACGAGTCGACTCCAGATTTAAAAACTATAATTTTTAAACTTTTTTTCGTTTTTAATACAAAGTTGACCGATTTGGATTATATTATTGTTTACTTTATTTGCAGAAGTACATTAATTGTAGAAAAGGATTTTTTAAATTGTAAAAGCAGAGAAGTTAGAAAAATATTTGTTTGAAAAATAATAGGTAAAACAGATGATTCTTAATTTCCTAAATTCCGATTAAAATAATGCTATTCGCCAAATGAGGCCGCCATAATAAAAGTTCACTCCTTTCGTGCCGAAGGACGTGTCGATAAGAGAGAAAGACGAAGAAAATTGATATCGTCCTTTCACGTGGAAAAAAGAGCGTCTAGTAGGGCAAACGGTACGGCGAGTTGGCAAAGTCTTTTTTATCGGGACACGAAGGGATTATTATCAGCTCGAAAGAACTCGTTAGCCTCTTTATATTGTAAAACTTGTTAATAATTATTCTTAGAGCGTCTGCGATTATCGCGTTTATAAAAATGCACACGGGACTCCGCTCGAATATTCGATGCTTTAATATCTTCATTTATCCTTTTATCTAATAATTATTTGGCTTCTATTTCGTATTTCTTTTCGTATTGTGCAAAGTATATAAAAATATAATTTATTAACAGAAATTATTACCGTCTATTTTTTTCTTTTTCCCTGTACATATTGAAAAAATATTATTTAGGCTTCAAGATCATCGAAAGAGAAATAAAACAATATTTAATAATAAAACTTTCGCACTCTTGACTCGCGGAATTTTTTACTTGCTATAAAAAGATTCTTCCAAATCTCGAATTCCACTGTAACTTTTTAGTCGGAAACACTGCAATTACAAACTTTTTGAAAGATTATTCGTCCGAAATTAAAAGCGGATAAATGTGATTTGTATGGGACGCGAGATAAATTTTCGCGTATACAATTCGCGAAATACAATTCGCGTGCAGTAGTTAATTCGCGCGATAACGCTAATTGTAGCCATGCTAATTCGATTACGTTAGCGGAGAAGGTCATCAGTGGATGCGCTCGTGATCAGATGCAGCAATTTTGCCAGATCAGCGAACAATGTGATGTCTCTCGGTATCGAATTGTCCTGATATAATAATGGCATCCCAATCGCATAAGATATCACGTTAGAATAAAATTGCCAACCAATGATACAAAAATGCGCGAATGCTGTAATATGATTAGAATATTTCATACGTGCGATTAATCGTAATGCATCATTGGTACATACATTGGAAAAGATAGATAACAGTTATCAGATGTATTTTTGTTGGCGCAATATTTAATAAATACCAAATATAATAATAATAATAACAACCAATTCATATAATAATATTATATAATAATATTATATAATAATTCAAAAAGCGAGTAAATATTTATAAATTAGCTTTTTTAGTTCGAAGAGGAAAGATTTACCAAATATTTGATTGAGATTATTTCACCAAAGTTTTAGTAATCATCATCTAGACTTGATTATTGCTTTACTTCATATTGATTACACATTACATAGGCACACAAAATAAAATTTGATGTTTAATCCGGAGATTCGATCATGGTATTTTTATGTATTTTGAAACTTTGAAACTGAATCCAATGTTCAAATTGCACTATTATGTCATAATTTTTTATCAACGGAAAATAGCTCGATTTTTCAATATTTTTAGAATCATTTATGGCCTGGTTTTTAATATGCAAGCTGAGGTAAAAGAGAGAAAGTTCAACGATAATATGCAAGCTTATAAAGTTAATATGCAAGCTGGTAGGATAAAAATATTATGGAAAATCGAGCTATTTTCTGTCGATAAAAAAAATTATAACATGATGGAGCAATTTGAACATCGGATTCGGTTTCAAAGCATTAAAATACATAAGAGTATCATAGTCTAATTTCTGGATTAAAAAGAATGTTTTATGTTATTATAAGCAGATTTTTTTCAGTGTAGCTAAATAATCTAATTTATGTGAAGTTTCGTAACATTATGTTTTTGAGTACATAAAAGATTGTTTAATTTCGAAAAGTATAAGGTGTGTTCGTATTGTGTGTATTTCAGAATAATACAATAAAAACAATATAAATTTCGAATTAAACCATCATAAAAGTTGCTAAGATTCCTACATCATACCTATTTCTTTTTCATGATTTCAATAAGGATTTTACATTTGATCGCAATTCCTGCTTTTATTTTAAAATTTAATAAATACGAATTAATAAATTTTAAGCGAGAAAAAAAAATTGAGATATTTTTAACGGATACGTCGTGTTTGAATTACGCTATGATTATCGTTGTTGCATCAGTTGAACAGTTCACGATCACAAATTACGCAAATCAATGAAAATACAGCAGAGATACGTACTAACTGAGATATATATCGATGATGTCGCATAATTATCAAGAAATATATACATAACTACTTTTTATGTTATATTTACCATTAAGCCTGTTATAATCGACAAAACGGAAAAAGAAAGCAAAAAATTCGCAATGCGAATTAAGTCATGAGATAGTAATCAAGAAAGTCATGGATCATAAATTAGGTTTAGGAACTCTAATATATAACCCTACGTGCACAGAAAAATATCATTATATTACTAAGAAAAGCGACAACTACTCAGCTCAATCTATTTCCTTTTAAATAAAGTTTTATCTTGGACAAAAAATATTTTCTTGATTATAATCAAAATATATACATTATAAATTTTAAAAAACTCATGTTTATTTAAAACAAAAATTTATTTTGAAAAATATTATAAAATTAATCAAAGAAGCGACTTTATATAATACACGACTTATAAATAAGTCGAATTTGTTTAATAAATAAAGCTTCTTTGAATTAATTTAATAATCTTGATTGAAATATTAAACTACTTATCAGGATTTAGAATATATTTCGAATAAATTTAATGCTTATAATGAAGTATAGATTTGCGGATAAATAAATTTTTGAAATACTTGGAAGTAATTATTATTACGTATTATTTGCGTACAGTATGTTTTTTTTGTGTAAATTAATGCAGGCATTCTGTGATATACGAGCTAACGGAAATATTCACGAATGTAAAAATGCGATCGCGTTTGTCGTTGCGTCTATTCAGAGACAGATTTCATTTGCGAAACAAAGTTTTCGAGCCAACTTCCGCGGGCACCGTGGACGATCAATAAGAGACGCTTGGTGTCGACGAGAATCTCAACTGTGTGCTCTTCAATCGATAACAAAAACTAAAATTAACGTTCGCGATACTTTTTTCCTAATAAATGAAGGGAAGCAGTTCTGAATTTCTAGTTAAAAATTAATGCATCAATGCATATATTATTTTTATTACAAAAAATTAATTTGTAATAAAAATTATTACAGAACTAAATGTGAAACACAAGTTCCGAATATACCGTTATAAATATCAAAAGAGCAATGGTCCCACTGTTACAGAAAGCAAAGGAGCAATCCCTTGAATTAAATAACATTTTTTTATTTTTAATTTCTATGTATGTCAAAATATAAATCAATCCTATTTGTAGTGAGTTTCAAAATAAACATCGTCCATATTAATGTATGCATTTAATAAATGATAAACTAAATAATAAATAGATAATAAATTAAATTTAAGTCAAATTTAATATATTTTTTTAATTGTTAACTCCATTATTTTAGTCAAATTAATGATATATTGAGTAGAAACAATGATGTTCTATAGAAACGATCAAAAATAACTTAAATTTATAATTTGATAATATAAAAACAGTAAAAAATAATAATAATAGCTGTGGGAGTCAACGCAATTATTAGTGCGATTATCTTATATTTATTTAGCTTATTACATAAACCTTGATTTGATTTCGACGAGCGCAATACAATAGAAATTTAACAGTATACGCCCAGATAAGTTCTCAGTTTAGGATATTTACGTTCCTGATTGTATTTCATTTAACAGAAATTCTATTTAAAACATATGCGCGATATTTAATACAGTGCACGAGAGATAAGAATAAAATGGAAAATAAAAGAGACACATAACTGCTATCAATGAAAAACGTGTGACATAATAATGACAGATATTTAGTGACTGAATCGATTGATATCTTCCGCTTTACTGAATATTAACGAATGAGAAAATAGCGCTAGTCCCGATATTGTCTATCTGGCGTAAATTCGTTATCGAGATAAATAGAGGCGTAAGAAAATCGATTTTCATTTCAACGACCGTGTGCATTCTGCACTGATACCATCACTAATAGATTACTCTCGGCGCGATATATCCTGATGCAGAGACGGTAAACATAATAAATGATGTTTTAACGGGTGTCTTCGCTTGTTACGTAACGGATTTATTTTTATTTCCGAGCGTTTCGAAATGACACGCCAGAATCGTCCCGTTGACTATACTTATACACACATATTTTATATATATACATATACTGAGAAAAATGTAGGTACTAAATTTTAATAAATAATTGTTTGAATGCCAATTGAATATTTACTAAATGTAAACATAGTATATTTATTTGATACAAAAACCATTAATTTGATTTAACTATTATATTTTTTTACTTAGCAAATATTTATTTTTCGTAAAATAAATGTCATATGAGTACTTCAAACAGTTATTTACTAAAATTTAATACATTTTTCTTTATATAAATATATATAATGTTTGTATTATATATATATATATATATATATATAGAGTGTCTCAAATTTAAATGGCCAAACTTCCGGAACGTATAGGAAATGAACTAAAAAAAAAATCCTTTAGAGATGTGAGACAGGCTCCGTTTTAAAAAAAAATCGCAAAAAAAGACAAAAGTTTTCAGTTTTGTATACCTACTTATTATTTATTCATATTTATTTCACATTGTCACTTGCTTAATGTAAATATTGTTCAAAATGTTAGTCTCTAGCTTGCAGCAATTGCATCTTGTACGAACAGCTCGTGTTGCAGTCAAACATTCTGGTCAGTGTAATGACTATCCATGTTAGATGCAATGCTTGTATTGTTGCATGAGGCACATTTTGAATAATATCTACTTTAAGAAAATGACAACGTAAATAAGCAAGTGTAAATGAATGAGTAATAAATAAGTACAAAAATGAAAACTATGTTGTCTTTTTTTTTGCGATTTTCTTCAAAATGAAACAAAAATGAGCAATACCTCCAAAGGACTTTTTTCAGTTTATTATTTCCTTACACGCTCCTGAAGTTTGGTCATTTAAGTTCGGGACATCCTGTATATAATATGTATATATTGTAATATATATATATGTATATGTATACGTGCATTAAGATACGTGTATTAAGAAGTGTTGATAATATGGTGGTATTGGAAAAGTAGAGTAATGCCAACAATGAAAACATTTGCGCGAGTATTCAATAATCTTAATTCTTATCCAATAAGCA
>Ga0157364_1005913_pt1 | contig 12514 bp, 2 predicted proteins | sample AttsexASBM2_FD_111476 | JGI IMG/M metagenome (GOLD analysis project Ga0157364, IMG submission 111476) | Fungus gardens microbial communities from leaf cutter ant in Ribeirão Preto, State of São Paulo, Brazil - Atta sexdens ASBM2 | ecosystem: Host-associated > Fungi > Mycelium > Unclassified ...
ATACTTTGAATCATAAATGTATAACCAGTTTTTTACAATAAAGTCTCGAATTTCGGAAAAAACGGCGGAAGTAAAGTTGTACACCTAATATAAAGATTTTCTCATAAAGAAAAGAAAACATCTATGTGTTTTCTTTCTACTAACTGATTCATCTCATTATTCTGTTCATAAAAGTATTACGATTGTAAAAAAATTAATAGTTTACGAGATATTTAATAATTTATCTCGTAAACTATTGATTTTTTATATCACTATTTTAATGCTTTTATATGCACAATAATTAAAAGAACCTATTGTGTAAAAAAAAATGATACAATTCTGTTTAAAAAAGTGAAGTGACATCTTTTTAGCGTCTCCGTTTAGAAGAAAGACAATATGATCAAAATCATCCTCCTTGAAACTATGCAACTTTTGTTTGACATTTTTCCTTCTTTTATTAAAAACATTATTAAAAACAAGCGAATTATTCAGCTGACCTATTTTAAATGCCTTACCCTGTATGCATATATATATTTATATACGTGTATTATTTTTATCAAAATATTTCAATTAAAATTAGCAGGTGATGGATAAAAAATATCTTTCTGATAATATACTATTGAAAATTTATTTTTTGCTTGCTCTATTCTCTTCTATTCTTTCCATTAAATTAAAAAAATGTTAGATAACACATTTGATCGATTTCACAAGCAACAATAAATTATTTCTGCATTGTTTGTAAATTATTATGTTCTTTTTTATGTACTTTTTTTATCAAAATATTTTAATTGAAATTAATTAAGACGTTTAATTCTTTTTGTTAGACAGACAATTTTTGTAAAAAAAATTTTTATAAAAAGTTATGCAAAATTCTTTATGCATATATATCTGCAATAATTAAAAAAATTTTTTTACAAATTAGTAAAATAATTACGAAAGATCTAAGTATGATATTGTATATCGCTATGATAAATATACATATTCATCGACAAGACGATACTGAAAATAATTTTGTAAAAGCAGCGACAAATTCAGAATAATATTTGTAGAACGAATGCGATCTCATAATGTATCAAAGGCCGGCTTGGCGTTAGCGTGGCAGGAAACGTATGAAATACTTTATGTCGCGTGAAAAAAGTGCGTTATACGCTCACACGTAATCTGATAAGTGCTACCACTATAATTGTGCGTATGTTCCGAGATCGTGTAGGTTGTGCTTGTAAATTATGTAACGGCCGACGACTGTACCATATGCAAATACGCTGTATAAGTCTGCACTTTGATGGATTATCTTATCAGAAATGAATGAAAACTCTGTTCTTTGTTGTGCTTGATTACAATTTTATATCAGTGAAAAAGAGAAAGAGAGAGAGGGGGAGAGGGAGAGGAAGGAGAGAGAAGAGTCTTATTTATAATAATCTTAACTCTTCTTATATTTTGTCCAATCTTATATTTTGTCTTTTTTTACTGGTTATCAGATACTGGAACTGATAATGACAAGACTGGAAATCTGACGAATTATGCACTTGCGCGGCGTAATGTTGAGTTCCCGGATACAATGATCCTGAAAATGTTTATGAAGCGCCATAGGCCCAATTTTTTATTTGGCAGGATTGGTAAGTAACGCGTTATTTGTAACGTCATCAACGTTACAAGTTACTTTTTTCGGTAACGAATGGGTAATGACGTTACATTTTCTTCTGAGTAACGTTCGTGGCAACGCAATTACATTTTTGAGATAACGGTAATGATTTCATTAGTTACTTTCATCGTTATTTTATTTCTAATTAAAAGTTTAGTCGTAAACTATAGCTCTAGAAAACAGAGATGAAACATTAACGATCTGTTTAAATCACGATGTCTTTTTTTCATTGTATTCACAGTTTATATTTACGTATAGTCTAACTCAAATATAATTTTTACACTACATTTAATTTCTTAAAATAAAACTTTTTCTGTGTCATGTCTCACAAATTAAATATATGTATATAATGTAGATTACAAACAATATTATTTTTTTATTATAATATAATTTTACCCTTAGAGTATTCATGAGTTTATTCATACCTTCTTTTCTTCGAAATACTATACCTGGCTAATTCTTTTTCTCTTTCTTTCTTTTTAAATATACAACTTCATAAATATTTTTTAAAGATGTTAAAATATATATAAGAATCTATTCATAATCGTTGTATATTTGCAAAAATTATGGAAATTAACCCATACGCAAATGATCCATCATGCACAGTAAAAAAAAATTGTATATGTATTAAGCGTTAAATGTATAATTTAAAGATATCTTATTAAAAATAATATAAAAATTAAATTTATTTAAGTATAAAAATTACAAAAAGTGCAATATATATTATGTGATATGAGCATCTATTTCATTCATGAAAATAACGCACAATATTAACTATGGGCATATATTTTTTTAGCTCTATTCCTCTAATAAAAAATAGAATTTTCACATCATTTTTACATTTACCGAAAAAAATCTGCATATAATATTCTATTAGTGTTAAGAAAAAAAAGTAACGAAAAAGTAACGATCCATTATATTTTGAGTAATGGTAACGAGTTACTTTTGCAAATCAATAACGAGTAATGAGATTGAGTTATTTTTTTAGGAAAAAGAACAATAACGAGTTATTTTTATGAAGTAATGTTGCCAATCCTATTAACTTGTGGTTAAACTTAACTCAATGTTTCACTCAGTGGGCTTCACCTATGGCCTCATAGATAAAGCCCATTAGATAAAACAATTTCATCATTCATTTAAACCCATGGTATAAGAAGTAATGTAAAGTATACCATTGCGCATAATGGCGGCAGACTAAACTAAAATAATCAAATGCCTGTCCCAAAGTTAGTAGAATGGATATAATAACAATCAACAATATTTCTTTTTATTTTTCTTTTTAATTTGGAGCAACATTTTGATTGGTCAAAGAACAGTCGTCATGTTCCAGATGACTGTGCATCCTCAGGAATGGAATTCCTTATATTCTATATCATGATTAAACCTAATCATAAGTTAACCAGAAAATAAAAAATCGGCCGGGCTATAGCGAGATTGTAGAATCCTAGATTGGAATTCGAGAGGGCAATCACTTAATGTAATCGTGGGATAGAATCGAAATCATTATAAAATTTATATGAAATCCCGATTTATAATCGATGTATAATTACTACATATGCAACTACGGGAAGTAATTGTGTGATATTATATAAAATCAATTATTTTACCAAATGACTTCATTGTATAGTGAAGAAAATTATTTGTTATCAGATGAAATCGTATGAAATCATGTAATCTGTGGGCAATATTTCAACTAATGGTTACCTTCTCGTTGGAATTGTAGTTGGGGTCGCGCTGGCGATTCAGCGAATAATAGCGTTTTTCATTGACAGAGCAAGTGCACGTTATAAAGCTGTTGTACACCAACCTAATCTGAATAAAAGTGAAGTATCTCAATTAATAAAATACCCAATGTACATTTTATCAAATATTACAATAAAATGTATTGAGGTTTTTGCGGTTTCATTTCTCATTCATTTCTATATTGTTATACATATCTTTACATAGATTTGTATACAACGGTTTTAAAGTGCACTAAGCTGTGCCAGTGAAAAACGCTGTAAGTTGAAACAAAAAACATTCAAGAAAATATTCGACAGTTACAAGGAATAAAATAGAAGCGCATGTAAGTGCATCGGATTTATTAGAGTTACAGTAACTTTGGATAGAATAAAAATATTAAAAATACATTAAACTTAATTGAACAATTTATTGTAGAATAAAAATTTCTTTCAGCAGTCGCTTTGTATGTCACTTTATATGTTTCTTTATATATGGTTTTGCGAAATATTTAAGAAGAGAAATGTACAAAGAGTGAACTGCAATGAGCGTCACGAGAACATGATAAACTTGTAAGGACAAGGAAATAATTTATTTGTCTAGCTTTTTATCAATAATTTATTTGTCTAACTTTTTATCACTTTATTATATTTTATTTCAATTTTAGAACAAAAAAGAAAATATAAGGTTTGTAAATTTGCAAAGCAAAAAAAAATAACGACTAATAATCAGTAGAATAAATGTTAAGAAAATATATTAATGAGACTAACAAATAATTTATTCTTTAAGAAAATATAGAAATATAACGAAAATGTTTCTATTAATTACTATCGTTTAATTTATACATTTGATGATTATTAAATTGAATTTAAAACGTAATTTTACTAATTTATGTAAAAATTATTATCTTTTACTTGTTCGTCAAATTTAATCTTTTTGTATTATCTTTATTGCTTATAATAATAATATTGGTGATGATAACAATAATGATAACAATTACTATCATCCGTGTATCATTCATTTATTGTTCTGTATATGTACTTACATTTCAAACAAAAACGTTATTACATAATGTTGAGCATTAGCTCGATGACGATCATACTGTAGTTTGTGAAACAATTGTTCGTTTACTCGCATGTTTCTGAAAATGGAAGAAAATATGAAAAGGGTAGTATAGCGTGTAATGTTTATTTTGTGCCGTCTCGCGATGCTTCACGTAATACGCTTCTCAAAAAGAAGAAGAAGAAGAAGAAAAAGAAAGAGAAGTTAAAAATTTTAAAATACCGTGTTAGCTTTTCGTATACATAACATTCCTTTAATTATGCATCAAGAGCTCTTGTTTATAACTTCTGAAAAGTGCTCTTAACAAACCCGGTTACGTCCACCCGGTATGCGCACGCGAGCGGAAAAGGTCAAATGCGTCAATTGTCCAAGTGATTACGCTCGTTCATGATTAATTCAACGTGTTTGTCTCACGTTCATGTTCGAAAACACGCGCGGATTATGAAATCAGGCGTGCGGGAGAAGCATCCGGATACTTGTGTATGCTGAGGCGCGATCGAGACGCGACCGTCGTGATCGCGCGTACGGATGCGAAATGGTATTCGTTTATCCAAGGACGTGAGGCGCGAAGGCGCGCGCGGGTTGAAAAAGGGTGAACGCGAAAACGCGCCCAGGGATGCTTTGTGCGAGAGATGCGAGAACTGCAATGGTAAGGTGCGATGTGGCACAGCCCTTAGGAATAGCGATTAGAAATGCCGCCGCGGTGACCATTGCCGATCATTCGGAAGCCACTGCCCGCATAGCAATTTCCTGGCGAGTCCTCGACCGGAATCTAACCTCGCCCCGACCCTTGAATGTATCCTCGTCCTCACACCATCCGTCCGGATAATCAACACCGTACTTATTTCCCTCTCACGTAAGCGCTTCATTCTACGTCACATCTCCTTTGCAGATTCGTACTTGGATTAGAAACAAACCAAGAAACGGTTTCCCTCTTTTGCGCAACCCTTTCCATCCTCCTCCGGTTGGCTAATTGCGGAATCGGCCGCGTAATTTGTGTATATAAATATTTCATATACATCGCCGTGCGGCAAAGTGGGCGGCAAGGTAATATTCGTATTTAATGCATTTAAATTAACGGGGAATATTTAACGAGCGAATGCAATTAATAGTCGAGCGCGCGCGGCTCGGCTTACACGCGCGCACCTCTCCAGTTCTGCGCAACGCGCCGCAAATATACACATGATTATTAATGTTACGCTATGTTAATATTCGCGATGTAGCGCATCAACGTTTGTAAAGATTTTAAGAATGAAGCATAGGAACCGAATTAACTTCACCCGGAGTATTATCATACTCACTGTGTTCCATGTTACAGAGTGATTTTAATAATAGGACTGGATTTCTCTTTTCTGAGATAGAAAAAATGATAAAAGAAAATCTTTTACTCTTTTATGTGATCTATCATTTAATGGTTATACTACTCAACAAAAAAAACATTTACGAAACATTTTTCAAATGTTCAAAATTGCACAATTTTCAGATCATCGAAACTCGGTGAAAAATCATCACAAATAAAAAAGCATTTTTAAACTTGATATTTGTACTGTAACACGCTTTCAGCTATTTTAAAAAAAATTGTCATTTTTAATTTCGTATCTTAACAAAGATTATATTGTTATATTCCTCAAAATTACGTTCATTATATAGTCTACACACAGCTTTTAATAAAAAATTTCTTCTTAAAAAAAATTGAAGTTTTACGAAAAAGTACAGTTTTATCTATAACACATCTTTAAAAACTTTTTTATAATTTTTTTGTTAAGCTGCATACTTTGAATGTATGCAATTTTAAGTTTTGAATGTATGCTCTTTGTTAAGATACAAAACTATTGTATAAAGATAAAAATTGATTGAAAAACGGCATTTTCCTTTATGGGTCGTCTGGAAAGTTCGTGCAGCAAAAGATTTAAATATAATAAATGAAATTAAAAATTTACATCTTCTGCGTTTCCATTTTCCTTCAAAATTGGCAACCCAATACTTTATTACTACTTTATCAGATGTTACACATTCTATGTTATATAATTACTTTATTTATATTTTATAAGAATTCAAATATACATATATACCATCATAATATTTTAAATATTTTTAACAAGTTTCTTATGTTTTTCATAACATTTATAGTCATTACGATACATTAAGGCGTCTTTAAATGATATGGATAATGTTCATCAACATTAGCAAATATCATACACATTCATGACATACATAATTATCTATATTGAATAGGTTAATATTTATTATAGTAAATGTGTGCGAAATTGGCATATACCTTGATCTAGAGGCGCCTTTAGAATAAATATTAGATTAAATATTAGATTAAACATCAGAGAATGAAAGTAGCTCATTACTTGTAACAAAGTTACAAGTTATTTTTTATACAATAACTTTACTGATAATTTCGTTACTTTTTTTTGGTAACGTATTATAGTTATATATTTTTGCGGTAACAGTAACGAATTTTACAGTTATTTTTATCGTTACTTTGCACACGATTGGATACAAGTTACTCACAGCGCTACTTGAGACTAAAAAGCCCTTAGATATCCATTCGCTGTGACTAGTAGTCGTTGATTTTAAAAAAGTAACGAAAAGTAATTGTAATAAGTTATTTTTAAAAATCGGTAACTAGTAATCAGTAACTTGTTACTTCTAGCTTTGGCCATTACTTCTATTTCTTTGTTGAATTTAGAAAATTAAATTTAAATAAGACACTTAGCGCTACTAGATTTTTGCAAATATAATACATACTTAATATAACATAATTAAAACATAAATATAATGTAAATCAAATAAGGAAAATAAAAAACAATATTATAGGAGTAAAAATAATAATAAGCGTATGTATACGTGTTTACGTATATGTATATGTGCGAGCAATATTAATATTGCAAATTAAAGTTGAGTATAGGAAATAAATTTCGATTTATTGCGTACGTTGTAAGTTATGAAAGTAGTTAGATCATAGAATAACTTTAAATTTATAAGGAAAAAGTAGCAAAAAAAACTGATTAGTATTTCAATAATTGATTAGCTTTATCAATAAATACTGCATCAGTTGATGAAATGTCATCAGTTACTGTATAATTAATTTATTGGAATACTAATCGGTTCTTTTTCTTAAGAGTAATGAAAGCAGTTGCGAAGTAGGTTTAAAGTTAAGTTTATGAAATATATAACTTTAATTATTATTTCAACAACAATACGATAATGTAAGGAAATGCAAATGTGCCAATACTAGTTATGCGTGTGTAATAATACATATACTAAAAATACATATACTAAAAATTAAATACAGATTCAATCCTAGTATTGGTCCTCTTCAATGTATAAAAATATATTGATAGCAATCCATAGAATTATAAAGATAATGTGTGTAATCGCCAAGTCGTCAAATCATCATTAAACTATTGTCAGTATTAAAATCTGCTATGTCATCTTATATAATATATATTTTATCGAATATACAAATGCATGTGTTAGAAAAATGTTACTAAAATAAATGAGTCAAAAGTATAAATTGATATAGTCAAAATTAAAAATTATATAAGTCAAATTCACTAAAAACTTGCATTAAAATCAGATTAACGATGATTTATTGTATTACGATGTGAATAATGAGATGTCATTATTAAGATGAAAGATCAAGCTATTGTTAATCTGATTTTATAAGTTTTTAAAATTTGATATATATAATTTTGATGATTATACACATTATATATAACTTGGCGATTATACATTATCTTTATAATTCTTTTTGCTATCAACATATTTTTATATACTGAAGAGGATCCAATACTAGAGTTAAAACGTTTGTATTTAATTTTCAATACATATATTTTTAATATATTATTACACACACACACATGAATAACTAGTGGCTCATATTGACATTTTCTTACATTATCATATTGTTGTTGAATTTATCTGTGGAGCATTATATTACATACTTAAATCTTTATATTTTTAATTATAACATAGGTATATTATTGTAACCTTATCTTAATATTAAGCAGTAAACTTCGCGTTCAATGTTTAGATTAAATTCATTACTTTTAAATTGTTTTTGTTGTTTTCCTTAGCAATTCGTCTAGCAATGTCAAAGTCTATTGCCTATAATTTTAATTAGAGGATGAGACACACACACACACACACACACACACACACACACACACACACACACACACACATACACACACAGTATAAGTTAAAGTGAGTATGTACTTTTCTTTTTTATATAAGATTTTGATTAATTCGCTCGTAGCTAGAATTTGTTATAAGAATTTTATATAATAAATTAAACAGTGAAAAGTCCTTTTATTACTTTTTTAATTTTCTTGATATATAATTAGAAAAAAAGTTTATAGTCAGTAATTAGAATAATTCTATGTATGTATACAAATAGATAGATCGGCTTATTAAGCGATCTAAGAAAACAACAATAGGTATGAAAATAACTTGATTACAAAGAAATAGAAACCGAATTAACAATAAAAAAGAAAAAAATTATTACAATAAGATAAAGTGTACAGTGATCACTTAAGTGCTAAAATTTAATACAATCACTGTAATTACTATTGAAATTATTTGAAATTTGAATTTGATGTGAAGCGTTAAGTAAAGTTTAAAGAATATGTCAAATACAAAAAATTTTGAATAAAACTATGTTTTTCATTTTTTCTAACATTAGGAACTTTTATTCAGAAAATGATAGTTATTAATCATAAGTTTTACAATTATTGAACAAGAAAATGACAATAATTGACCATTAGTATGAAAACCATCAAAATAAAGAAAAAAATTTAGAAAATGAGAAATTTAGAAAAGAAGATAAATTTAATAAAATTCTAAATTAGGATAGGAAGCCATTGTTATTTTGATCAGTAGTCTTTTCTAAATTTAAGCATTGATTTCCATTAATAGGTATGCCATATATTCGTACTGCTTCATTTAGCCCTCATACCTTTACGAACGGCATCGTTAAGTGTCTCTTGAATGTTACAACGGGAAAAACGCTACGAACTTTTTCCCACACCTAATATTTCATACGACTTATTTTAAGCATTTTGATGAAAAATTAAATCTATAATATTATAACATCTCAAAGTAGTAATTTTATTTATGAGAATAATTATCTAGTGAATAATATGTAAATTACAATGAATGGTCAATAACTGTAAAAAATTAACTTTCTTAATTACTATTATTGATCATCCTTTCCTTTTCATAATTATTGAAAAAAAATTAATATGTAGGTAGATATTGATAACCTTATATTAACGATTTATGATGAACAAAAGTTACCATTAACTGTTTCATAAAAATATAATTTATCTATTTGAATATGTACGCTTAATTGAATTGTTAGGTACTTTTTAATTATGTTCTACAGTTTTTCTTGTGAATTTGATTAATTTACGGACTGGAAAGTAAAAAACGGACTATAAATTGAATATTTTATATGTGAATATTTTCATATATGAAATTAGTAAAGATCAGTTATTACTATATATATATATTGTGAAATTAGTTGTTAATTTGCTTTGGATTATTAATATGTAGACAAATTCATAACAAATGGTCAATCACTGTATCGTGGTAAATCATTTATACTACATATATATATAAACAGACAAACAAAAAGAATACATAAACAAAAAAAAGATGAGGCATTACACAAAGAAAATTGTGTTTTAATAATTAATGGAAGTAATTAAGAGAAATAAATCAAAGTGAAATAAGTTAAGAATATATACATAGTTGGAAATTTTGTATAAATATGTACATAATATATGTATATATCAATTTTCTAAACAAAAAATTAGTCATATAATGAATGTAAAAAGAACATTTTAATAAATCTACAATACATGCTGAATCTTCGCGTCACACACGCGCCATAAGCGCGGCACATTACGATGTCATTTGGGACAACATCGAGAATTCCAACGCACGATCTTTTAACGCAAGGCGCGTCGTACAAGTAAGAGCAAGTAAGTCACTTATAGTTTCCGCCGGCGTTCTCTATCGTGCCTGCAACCTCCTTTCTCCGAACCATGAAAGCTATACTCGGCGACGTTGCGAGGGTCCCATGGAGGGTCGCTCAATCATTCATAAAATGCACGTTTTAGAGAGATCTTTCCTCCCGGAGCTTAAATATTCAACGAGCCATTCCTACCGCCCTCTCCTCCGCCCCGGACTTATTCCCGGTGGACTTCGTCTCTCCATGAGTTCCACCGAGTATTTCCTTCTCCTCTCCGATACCGACACCAACTCCGCCATTGTCGACCATCGTCAACCCTGCCTTTCACACCCATTCCTTGCCCGGCGATCACCCCGTAAGGCAAGAGTTTTCTTAGTCTAGCTGCTGCGACACGTCGAACCTTTTCTCTTTACGAGCTCGCTCGATCGACCGGCGAAATCTCCCGCCAAATCTCGCCGACAAGAATTTTGCGATGCACTTAAGCCGCTACTCGCTTCCCATCGTCACGATCAAACGCGTTGTAAAATAATATACTGTGAAAACTTATGGAAACTTTATGACGTCTGCTATGCGTTTGAGAATAGCTATGAAATTTTTAAAGTGCCGTTCAAAAAAGAGATTTCGTCGATGTCACGAGAAATAAACTGCATACTTTCGAATAAATATAATACAGGAGATATAATACAGAAGAATGTTAGGATGGCAGTGGATGTTTGTAAGAATGAATAATTTGCAATTTGCACAATTGCTTGAAATATGCAAATGTTTCTTTAATCCTTTATTATTGCGTTTTTTTAATTACTCGCATGGGGTATTTTTAATACCCCAATATTATATCTCAATTTTCATTGTTCTCTTCGATAATTTATACAGCAAAAGATTTAATAAATAATTTATAAACAAAAATTAAATATTATTAAGTAAAAACGATCGAAAAATGAACATAAATAAGAGAAGAATATCATTTTTGGTCGAATCTTGGTGTTTAATAATATTCATATGTGAATATATTGTACAAATACAGTTATCAGTTCTATAGTCCGTGGCCGATTGGGTTTATCGGATTTGAAACAATTATAAACTAAATAATCTAACAATTAAATTAATTTATTATCGATTTAATAATGCTATAACTACGCAGGAGAATTTTTTCTTGAAGTTTATATGGTAATCGTGAAATAATATGATATTTTGAATCATTTTATGTGATTCTCTCTCTGATATACTAATATTTTCACAATAAAGAGTAAAATAAGTTTAATTTATTTTATTAAAAAAAAAAATAAAATTTTAATAACTTAAAAATACGTTAAATAGTTTATGATTCTTTATTATTTTTAAATAGAATAGCTACTAAATAAATAGTCTTTATTTAATCTATTTTACAAGGGGTTACATAAGGATGCCTATAGATCGCGCACGGTGTAATCGTATCTTATATTTCTAAAACGATTGAAATCGGGGATTTTCTCGCATGAATACTTTATTTATTGGTAAAGGCGAAATCAAAATCGGAGTTTCATCTCGAAATCAAAGTGACACTTGGTGAAGTGGACCTAAACTTAGATTCAAAGACGAATGATAATTAATTGAGAAATACTTTGACATTACAATCTTTTAATATGTAAACATCAATTAAGGAATCCTGATAATTCCTAGAAATTATATATTATATACTAAAATGGAATAATATAAATGACAATTAATATTCTATATTAAAATAATGTAAATGTGTAAATTTCACAAAAGCGCTTTGTAAATATTTTGCATAAAAACAATTGATTTGAATTATTTACTTTAAAGGACACCGCGCTGATGATCTTGATCATGATATATTGTCAAACTCATGATCCTGAATAACATTGCCTTAACAATGAGGTGGCGGTCTGTATAGTTTCTGAGATTTTGGAAATAAATTTAGTGATTATTTACAATAAGGACAACCATGATTTTGACATACAATATGTCAAGGTCATATCAAGATCCTGAATAATCTTAAGGAAGTTTTAACCATCGGTTGTTATTTGTTAAAAAATCATTAACAAATTAAGTTTTACAAATGAGTTTAATTTTATAATGACTTTCCACGTGAAGCAAGGTAAATAAATATGATAAAATTTGTA